>OLPQ01000007.1_pt1 | contig 233325 bp, 197 predicted proteins | sample 1672451 | NCBI WGS metagenome assembly OLPQ01 (sample SAMEA3136687, study PRJEB25190) | human gut metagenome | biome: human gut; feature: human-associated habitat; material: faeces | place: Austria | collected 2013
GCGGCAGAAATGGCTTAAAATCTAAAGTTTCGACTTTGGAGGAACTTTACGATTTCTTCTCTGAAAAAATACTCAAAAATTACATCTATGATGTGATTTTTGGAGCTGACGACAGAATGTCGACAGGCTCAAAAAACTATATACTCCCCTGTTTTTAGAAAAATATTCATATTTAACACAAAATATTGTGTTCCGCCCTTGATTTTGAGTTTCAAAAGTGATATTATATATGTATGTATATATAACTAATACACATTAAAGGGAGTTTTCTCTCTTTAATAAGAGAAAAAAGAGGAGGAATTAATTCCGATGGCTAGAAAAATGAAAACCATGGATGGTAACAATGCAGCAGCTTACGCATCATATGCGTTTACAGATGTTGCCGCTATCTATCCTATCACACCATCATCTACAATGGCAGAAGTAACCGACAAATGGTCAGCTGCCGGACAGAAAAACATTTTCGGACGTACTGTAAGAGTGGTTGAAATGCAGTCTGAGGCCGGTGCCGCAGGTGCAGTTCACGGTTCACTTACAGCAGGTGCTCTTACAACAACTTATACAGCATCACAAGGTCTTTTACTTATGATTCCTAATATGTACAAGATTGCAGGTGAACAACTTCCTTGCGTATTTAACGTATCGGCAAGAGCTTTGGCATCACATGCACTTTCAATATTCGGCGATCATCAGGACGTTATGGCTTGTCGTCAGACAGGTTTTGCTATGCTTGCGTCAACTAATCCGCAAGAAGCAATGGACCTTGGTGCAGTTGCTCACCTATCAACAATAAAGGGTAAAATTCCGTTCATTCATTTCTTTGACGGTTTCAGAACTTCTCACGAATATCAAAAGGTGGCTTGTTGGGATTATGCAGATCTTGCAGATATGCTTGATTGGGATGCACTAAACAACTTCAGACGTAAGTCACTAAATCCTGAACACCCTGCTCAGAGAGGTACAGCTCAAAACCCTGACGTATTCTTCCAGGCTAAAGAGGCTTCTAACAAAGCTTACGATGCAATTCCTGAAGTTGTTGAAGAATACATGAATAAAGTAAACGAAAAAATCGGCAGCGATTATAAGCTATTCAACTACTACGGTGCAGAAGACGCTGATGAAGTTATTATCGCTATGGGCAGTGTCTGTGATACAATCTCGGAAACTGTTGATTACCTAAACGCAAACGGCCGCAAGGTTGGTCTTGTTAAGGTTAGACTTTACAGACCTTTCAGTGTTAAGCACTTGGTTGCAGCTATTCCTTCAACAGTTAAGAAGATTTCTGTTCTTGACAGAACAAAAGAACCGGGTTCAATCGGTGAACCTCTATATCTTGATGTTGTTGCGGCACTTCGTGACACAGAATTTGCTAATGTTCCTGTATACACAGGTCGTTACGGTCTTGGTTCAAAGGATACAACTCCTGCTCAAATCATCGCCGTATTCAAAAACACAGAAAAGAAGAGATTTACAATCGGTATCAACGATGATGTTACTAACCTATCACTTGCTCTTGATGAAAACCCTGACACAACTCCGGCAGGTATCACAAGCTGTAAGTTCTGGGGTCTTGGTGCAGACGGTACAGTCGGTGCTAACAAGAACTCTGTTAAGATTATCGGTGACCACACAGATATGAACGTACAAGCTTACTTTGACTATGACTCTAAGAAGTCAGGCGGTCTTACAGTATCTCACTTACGTTTCGGTAATGCTAAGATTACTTCAACATATCTAATCAACAAGGCTGACTTTGTTGCTTGTCACAAGGCATCATATATCAGACAATACAATATGGTTGAGGACGTTAAGCCGGGCGGTGTATTCCTACTTAACTGTTCATGGAATGCAGAAGAACTTGAAGAACATCTTCCTGGTCAGGTTAAGAAGTATATCGCTGACAACAATATTCAATTCTATACAATCGACGGTGTTAAGATTGGTAAAGAAATCGGTCTTGGCAACAGAATTAATACTGTTCTTCAATCAGCATTCTTTAAACTTTCAAAGATTCTTCCTGAAGAAGACGCTATTAAGTATATGAAGGACGCCGCAACTGCATCATATTCAAAGAAGGGTGACGCAATCGTTAAGATGAATCACGACGCTATTGACGCCGGTGCTCAGCAAATCGTTAAGGTTGAAGTTCCTGAAAGCTGGAAGAACGCTCAAAGCGAAGATCTTTCAGTTAAGCATGACGGTGAAGGCAAGCTAATCGACTATGTAAACGATGTACTTGTTCCTATCAACCAATTCAGAGGTATGCAATTACCTGTTTCTACATTCGAGGCTTATCAGACAGGTGAAGTTCCTCTTGGTTCATCAGCATTTGAAAAGAGAGGTATTGCTATCGACGTTCCTGTTTGGAATAACGAAACTTGTATCGAATGCGGTAACTGTTCATATGTATGTCCTCACGCTTGTATCCGTCCTGTAATTCTTACAAAAGAAGAACTTGACAATGCGCCTGAGGGTATCAGATACCAAAATGCAATGCAGCTTGACGGCTATTACTATGCTATGGCTATTTCAGTTTATGACTGTACAGGTTGCGGAAGCTGTGCTAATGTTTGCCCTGTAAACAACGCCGGCAAAAAAGCTCCTGCCCTTGTTATGACATCATTCGATGATGAAACAGCTAAGGAACAGGAAAAGTATGATTACCTTGTTCAGCTTGCAGAAAAGCAGGAAGTTCTTGACAAGTTCAAGATTTCAACAGTTAAAGGCAGCCAATTCAGAAAGCCTTACCTTGAATTCTCAGGTGCTTGTGCAGGTTGTGGTGAAACACCATACGCAAAACTTGTTACACAGCTATTCGGTGACAGAATGTACATTGCAAATGCTACAGGTTGTTCATCAATTTGGGGTGGTTCTTCACCATCTACACCATACACAATAGACGTAAACGGCCACGGTCCTGCTTGGGCTAACTCATTATTTGAGGATAATGCCGAATACGGTCTTGGTATGTTCATCGCTCAAGATACATTGAGAAATACAAACATCGCTAAGCTTGAAAAGATAGCTGAAGAAAATGCAGATGTTAAGCCTGTTGTTGACAAGTTCATTGAAACAAAGAATGACGCTGCCGCAAACAAGGTTGCTACTGACGAACTTCTAAAGGCTATTGCTAATATCAATTCTAAAGAGGCTAAGGACGTACTTGCCGATAAAGAATATCTATCAAAGAAATCTTGCTGGATATTCGGTGGTGACGGTTGGGCTTATGACATCGGTTTCGGCGGTGTTGACCACGTACTTGCATCAGGTGAAGATGTAAACATTCTTGTATTCGATACAGAAGTTTACTCAAATACAGGCGGTCAGTCATCAAAGGCTACACCGACAGGTGCTATTGCTCAATTTGCTGCCGCAGGTAAGGAAGTTAAGAAGAAAGACCTTGCAGCTATCGCTATGAGTTACGGTTATGTATACGTTGCACAAGTTGCTCAAGGTGCTAACCAAGCTCAACTTCTTAAGGCTCTGCTTGAGGCTGAAAGCTACCACGGTCCTTCTCTAATCATCGCTTATGCTCCATGTATCAATCATGGTATCAAGGGCGGTATGAGTATTGCTCAAACAGAAGAAAAGAAAGCCGTTGACGCAGGTTACTGGCACTTGTTCAGATTTGACCCAAGACTTGCTTTGGACGGCAAAAATCCGTTCCAGCTTGACTCAAAAGCTCCTACAATGGATTATGAAGACTTCATCATGGGTGAAGTTCGTTATAATTCACTTGCTCGTTCAAACCCTGAAAGAGCTAAGGAACTATTTGCAAAGGCTAAGAAGAATGCAGAAGAAAAGTATGCACATCTTGTTAAGCTTGCTCAAGGCGAATAATTTTGAATATTATAAATGGTTGGTTCATTTTGAACCAACCATTTTTTATTGCTATAACATTACTGAACCGGAACACAAAAAAATAACGCTGATAAACAGCGTTATTTTTTATATCTTATCAATTTTCATTTGTCCGTATGATACGTCTGTAAATCCCATTTTTTTATACAGTGATATTGCTTTTACATTATCTTTCACAACTTCAAGTCTGAAACGCTTTGCACCACTGTATTTGTCGAATAAATAATTAAAATACTGTGTCGCCACACCTTTTCCACGAGCATTTTCATTTACATACAAATCAATAATCTGTACGCATATACCGCCTACTTCAGTTTCATAATAAGTCGTCACGTAAGAAAATCCGACAACCTCATTATCTTCACAAAATACAAAACCAATTAAGCCTTTATCTCCGCTTATTGCCGCATCAATATTTGTTTCGATAATATTCATAGGCACTTCATGATCAAGTGCATCACTGCAATAAAATGCTTTTGATAATTCAAGCACTTTATCTCTGTGATTTTCATTCATTATTTCAAATTTCATTTTAACCGCCTATCTGACATTCAAGTCCCGATTTTTTAGCAACTTCAAGAAGTTCTTGCATATACTCGTTAGGAATTAAATCAATTCCGTCAAGTTTGTATTCCCTACCCAATCCGTCATATTTGCCTTGTCCGAGTCTGTGGTATGGAAGTAAATGAAGTTTCTTAACACCTTTCAAACTTGCAGCAAACATTGCAATGTCATAAATTTCTTCCGGTGTTGCGTTAAATGTCGGTATAACAGGCACTCTTATTGTCAAATCAACCATTCCCGACTCCGCAATTCTTTTTGCGTTTTCGTGAATAAGTTCATTGGGCTGAGTGGTAAATTCCTTGTGCTTTGCACTGTTCATATGCTTAATATCCATAAGCACATAATCAAGATACGGCAAATACTTTTCTATAAACTCCCAACGTGCAAAGCCCGTTGTTTCGATAGCAGTATTTATACCGTAATCCTTACAAGCGTGCAAAAGATGCGGTCCGAAATTCGGTTGCAACAGAGCTTCACCGCCCGACAAAGTCACACCGCCGCCGCTGCGGTTATAATAAAATGTATCCTGTAAAATAGCCGGCATAACATCTTCAACAGTCACATCATATCCCATAACTTTTTCTTTGCCCTCAAACATCATGGTCTGTATATCAAATTCCTGCGATTCAGGATTACAACACCATCTGCAACGCAAGGCACAACCCTTTAGGAATATGATTGTTCGTATTCCGGGTCCGTCATGGATAGAATATTTCTGTATGTCAAATATTCTGCCTTTCGCTTTCATATAATTTTCCATATTAATTATTCCTTATGCGTTAAATGCTTGTTCTGTTCTGCTGATAATATCGTCCTGAAGTGCCTTTGAAAGTGATGTAAATAAAGCACTGTAACCTGCGACACGAACTACAAGTGATTTATAATTTTCCGGATGTTTTTGTGCGTCAAGAAGTGTTTCCTTACTTACGACATTAAACTGCATATGCATTCCCTTTTGGTCAAAGAATGCTCTTATGTATGACGCAAAGTTCTGAAGTCCTGCATTTCCGCTCAATGCCGACGGGTGGAACTTCTGATTGTAAAGTGTACCGTTTGATGCTCTGCCATGTTCAAGTTTTGCAACTGAGTTTGCCGCAGCCGTAGGACCTTTTGTATCAGCGCCCTGTCTTGGACCTACACCGTCCGCAATCGGTGTATTGGCAAGTCTGCCGTCAGGTGTCGCACCTGTCTGCTCACCAAGAGGAACGTTAGCCGATACAGGATACAATCCTGCCTGGAACATACCTCCGCGAGGATTTTTATGTTTTTCAAGTTCTTTTGCGTATATATTAGCCACATCACGGGCTAACATGTCAATTTCTTCAATGTCGTTTCCGTACTTCGGAAGTTCATTTATCATATCAAGTATTTCTTCATAACGCTTTCTCTTTGTCGGATCCTGTTCACCTATAAGGAACATTCTGCAAATATCGGCAACTTGGCTTTCATTAACGCTCTTGCCTGCTTTAGCAAGATTTATAACAACTTCTTGAGTCGCATTTTTAGCCGCCTTAGGACTTAAACCTTGTCCGTAATTATGGATAAGTGCGTCTTTAAGTTCTGCCATTGTGACTTTCTTTTCATCAAATACAAGAGTCTTAACTGCCCAAAGTCCGTCTGCCATATTCGCAATACCGAAGCCTTGCGGGCCTGTGAAGTTATAATGAGCGCCGCCCTCTTGTACAGTCTTACCCTCTTTAACACAATCTTCTACCATACATGACAGGAACGGTAGAGGAACTCTTTCCGAATGTGCGGTATCTATCGCATTAATAGCATTAACCATAAGACCAATCATATAAGTTTCCTGTGCTTTATATGCGTTGTAGAATTCTTCAAATGTCGTCATATCTTCAACATTGCCTGTCTTGATACTGATTTGAGCACCCTTATCAACACCGTTTGAGAACACAAGTTCAAGCGGACGACACATATTAAAGAATGCCGCGTCATGCCAACCGTCTGTCTTAAACGGTTTCTGCGGTTCAACACAACCGATAATGCCGTATTCCCTTGCATCTGCAAGAGTAACACCTCTGCTCATAAGTGCAGGAATGATGACTTCATCGTTGTAGTACGCAGGCAAGCCTACACCCGTTCTTGTAAGCTCTGCACATTTAATCAAAAATTCATTTGGCGTGCCGTTCCATATTCTGACCGAGAATGACGGAGCAGGTAATTGAGTGTGCATTGACGCTTGAATACATAGGAATGACAAGTCATTTGTTGCGTCAATTCCTTCAGCGTTTTGTCCGCCCGCCGTTAAATTTTGGAACAAGCTGTATCCGGCAAAGCCGTATGACGATGCCTCATCCCTTGCTTTATTAAGGTCGTTAAACTTAACCCAAATACAGTCAAGTATTTCCTGTGCAAATTCGCGTGTAAGCGAACCGTTGTCAATGCTGTTCTTATAATACGGATACAAATATTGGTCAAAACGTCCGGCAGAAATTGAGTGACCGCTTGATTCAATTTGAAGTAACATCTGTATAAACCAAAATGTCTGACAAGCCTCATAGAAGTTTCTTGCAGGATTTTCAGGCACGTTTGCACAGTTGTTTGCAATTACAAGCAATTCTTGTTTTCTTGTCGGATTTGTACACTTTTGAGCCATTTCATAAGCAAGATTTGCGTAACGTCTTGCGTAATTTATAACCGCGTTACACGAAATTATAATTGATTCAAGAAATTCGTGTCTTTTGGCATAATCAGCATCATACACGTTGCACTTATTCAATTCTTCCTGAACTTCCGCAATAATCCCCTTGTAACCTATTCTCATAACTTTACCGTAGTCAACTGTAACGTGTCCGATACCGTTATAGAAATAGTTACCCGGTGTGAAAATGTTGTGTTCAATCGCCGCAGCAGCCTCAGGCGCCATATATGAAAGTGCTAAATCGCTGTTTGTCTTGTTCTTCCAATAAGGAAAAATCTTTCTAAGTACAGCCTTGTTTTCCTCTGAAATATGGAATGGATCCGCCTCACGAAATTCGATAGTATCAAGCTCGCTTTCAAGCCATTCATACGAAAACTCAGGGAACACCTGACAGCTCCTCGGTGCTTTTGTCGAACTTCCGACAATAAGTTCGTTATCTCTGATTGTAATAGGAATATTGTTAAGTATATGTTCAAAAGCCAAAGCTCTTCTCTTTACAGTCGGAAGTTGTTCAGTCTGCTGATAACTTTCCGTAATAAGTACCGCTCTGTCTACCTCGATTTCAGGCATTTTGCGATACAATTCTTCCTTTAGCTTTTTAATTCTGTCAGTCATAGGAATGTTTGTTGTATTAAAAGTTCTCATACTCTTCCCTCACTTAATTATAGTAATATCAATTTACTATAATTATATCACATATTTATTACATTTTCAATACTTTTTAATAGCTAAAGACCGTTAAATTAATAACTTTCTCTCATAAAAACAGACAAAACCGCCATGGTTTTGTCTGCTTTAAAAATATTCAAAAATTACATTGCAAGATGTGATTTTTGGAGCTGTTGACATTTTGTTGACAGACTCCGTTTAAAATTACATTTCAACATTAAAATATCTTTTTGCATTGTTAAAACAAATATCCTCAACTATCTTTCCAAGTGTATCAAAATCATCCGGAAATTCGCCGTTTTCAACCCACTCACCAAGCATATTGCAAAGAATACGTCTGAAATATTCGTGACGTGTGTATGAAAGAAAACTTCTCGAATCAGTAAGCATACCTACAAACTTATTCAATGCACCCAAATTCGCAAGTGCTTTCATTTGTTCAACCATTCCGTCACGTTGGTCATTAAACCACCATGCCGAACCAAACTGCATTTTTCCTGCCGTTTCGGCTGATTGGAAGTTACCGAGCATTGTCGCAAGAACATAATTATCCTTTGGATTTAATGTATAAAGAATCGTTTTCGGCAGTCCGTTGTTACATTCCATTGCGTCAAGCAAAGCCGAAAGGTCTGCCGCAATTTCATAATCTGCGATTGAGTCAAAACCGACATCTGCGCCGAGTTTTTTGAACATAGCAGAATTATTGTTTCTCAAAGCACCGATATGTAACTGCATTGCCCAATCAAGTTCACTGTACTTTTTCGCAAGTCTTATAAGTGTTTCGCACTTAAATGCATTTATTTCATCGGCACTTAAATTTTCACCGTTCATTTTCTTTACAAAAACATCGTCTGCACTATAATCTCTGTTAAACGGTACACCGTCAAGAGCATGGTCACTTATACGACAACCTGCATTATGAAAATAATCAATTCTTTCATTGACTGCAGTTATAAGTTCGTCATAATTTTTTATGTTCATACCGCATACGTTTCCAAGTGCTTTGATATAATCCGTAAAATCGGTCTTTTCAATATTGATTAATCTGTCAGGTCTAAACGCAGGTAGAACTTTTGCTTTTATATGTCCCTTTTCGGCAATTAATTTGTGATATTCAAGCGAATCAATAGGGTCATCGGTTGTGCAAAGTACCGCAACATTTGATTGATTTATAAGTGTTGACGGGCTCATTTTTGTTTCTTTTATAACCTTGTTGCACTTTTCCCATATTGTATCGCAATTTTCCGCCGTGACAACTTCATCAACATTAAAATATCTCTTTAATTCAAGGTGTGTCCAATGATAAAGTGGATTGCCTATCGCATACTGCAGGCAACCACAGAACGCTTTAAATTTATCATAGTCGCTCTTGTCACCGGTTATGTAACTCTCGTCAATACCGTTTGAACGCATATATCTCCACTTATAATGGTCACCGTCCAAGAAAATCTGAGTAATATTTTCAAACGGCTTGTCCTCATACATCATTTGAGGGCTTAAATGACAGTGATAATCAAAAATCGGCATATCCTTTGCATAGTCATTAAACAGCTTTGCCGCCGTTTCATTATTCAACATAAAATTATCGTCCATAAACTTTTTCATTACCATTACCTCACAGTATTATTTTATATTCTTATTATATACTCAAAACAGAATTTGAGCCACATATATTTTGCTTTAATTCAGCTTAAATCTTACAAATCTTGCTTAACATTTATTATATCACATTTTCATACAAACGCAACTCATTTTTGAATTGACCGCACACAAAAATTATGCTAAAATTATTTTGAGGTGAGTTTGATTGGAAAAGACGATACGACGCGTTATGTATGACAAATCTTATACATATACTTACAGAACAGGTATGTCCGAAGGACCAATTCTCGGCAATCATATGCACATATATTATGAATTTTTGCAACTGATTGAAGGCAATGCGCTTTACAACGTTGAAGGAACGGAATACAAAATTTCTTCGGGCGATTTATTAATCACCAATCCAAACGAATTTCACTTTATTACTTTTCCGAAAAACAGCGTTTATCATCGTCAGTTTTTGCAGATACACAGCAGCTTTGTTTCATCAATGAATCCTCATATTTTAGACACTTTAAATGCCCGAAAATTCGGAACAAACAACAGAATACCGTCCGAAATATTCAATAAATACAATCTCGGAGATATTTTCAAAGGCGTTGAACATTACTCGGCAAATCCAACAGATGATACTGATTTTATGGTTTCCACATATGCCGCACAACTTGTCGTGAAGCTTAGTGAAATTCTTAAAAAAGAATTTCTTGTAAACGACACTTCCTCTAAAAACAAGCATATCAAAGAAATCCAAAACTACATTGAACAAAATTTCACACACAATTTGAATATTGATGATATTGCGGAACATATGTTTTTAAATAAGGCATATATCAGCCGTCTTTTTAAAAGCGAAACAGGTCTTACAATATCCGTTTATATAAATATGCGTCGCGTTATGATGGCAAAAAATCTGTTGCTTGTAGGCGAAAATGCAATGAATATTTTTTATAAATGCGGTTTCAGTGACTATACCACTTTTTATCGTGTGTTTAAGAAATACACCGATATGTCCCCCGAACAATTTAAGAAAAAGCACTCAAATATATAAAATCAGGTCGGTATTGTACCGACCTGATTTTATGTTATAACCATTTTATTCACAAACCATTGTAAGATTATCAAGACCTACCGTTCCGTTAGACTTTGCGGCTCTAAGGTAGAATGAGCCTATTTCCGTTATATCATTTGAACTGTAGAAATCCAAATCATTAAGTTCGGCTGTTATGTCGTTATCATTTTTCAAAGTCACATTAATCTTCTTTGTAGCGAAATTAATTTCAGCATTTAGGTGTATCCATGAACCGACAAAATCGCTTGACACTGTTTGACCGTTTACAAGCAATGTACTTCCGGAATTGTATTCAAACGCAATTATATGTCCGTCATATTTTTTACTTTTGTTTACAAAGCCGTAATTCACGTTGTTACTGTCAAATTTCGGAGATGTATCGCCGATTGAGAATTGACTGTTACCCGCCGTTCCCTTTGGTGCAAATTTAATATCGGCATTTACCGTAACCGTTTTATTTGTACAATCTATAGTATCAAATTTCTGCCATACTCCTACCGTTGAACCCGTTGACGCATAGCTTAAATAACTGTTTTCATTATCCTTTGCAACAGTCAATTTAGGACTTCCGCCGCCGTATGTCAACACACTGTCATCAATAGTATAATTTTCAAAATCAGCATAGAAATCATATTCGCCGCCTACATCATATACAAGAGTAAATACGCTATTCTCCTCAAGTTTATCTGCAGTATATACCGACTTTTCGGCGTTATACTTATATGTGTACACCTTACCGTCACGTTTAACAACTTGGTCTTTACAGTAATCAGCCGAAACGGTATACTTATCTCCGACATAGAAATCGCCCGTTTCCGTTACGCTTTCCATAATATCATTACCTTGATTGTCTTTAAATTTAATCGCAATATGAGCCTTTGTTAAATCCGTTACAGAAACCATTGATACAGTGATATTTTTCGATTCGGTTGCCTGTGAAAGTTCAAGTTTTTGTCCTGCGTCACGGTAGCCGTCTGCTGTTGCACTGATTAAATAATCACCCTCGCAAAGCAAATATTCACCGTTTAAATTAGGTGTAAGCACTGCACCGCTTATACCGTCTTTAACAACAATATTCGCGTCAACACTTTCCTCACTCTTCGAATCAACCGCACCGAATGTAATTTTATACTGCGGTCCGCTGACTTTACCGATGCTTACATTATCAACAATACACGATCTGTCGGCATATCCATGACTTGAGCTGAAATTTATACCGCCAAGACTTCCTGTGCTGTCGCCGATTTTTCCTGTAAATTCAGCAGTCTGTCCGCCGTCATATGATACGGTTACATATGCCTTATTTGAACCGAAATCAATTACATTTTTAAAGTGAGTCGGTTTATTTGATGATGAGCTGTTATTTCCTCTTGATATTGCCGCCGACAATTTTGAATAATCATCAAGAACATCATTACCGCCTATTTTAACATTCGTGTTACCGGATAAATCATATGCACAAATTTGTGTTGATACGATTGCTTTACCGTTTGCGTCTGTAAGGCTGTATGACATTGTTTTACCGCTGTGCTTACCGAATGTAATATCAAATTCAACCGTCAATTTTTCGCCTTGTGAAGTTACTACAGGGTTTGCATACTGCATTGACGCACTTCCCGTTGAAGTACCTTTTGTTGAATTGTTCATCAAAATCTGACCGTTATTGTTTACCGTATCACCTATCAATGTAAACGCATTTGCACCGTTAGTATCGTTTAAGTCGGTATCAAATGTCCACTTGCTTACCTGTGTTTCTTCGCCTTGAGTATCAGGAGTTATATTTTTTACAGTATTCTTTGTTTCATCATAAGTACTGTCCTTATCCACTCCGACACGAATATAGTATTTTCCTTCTTCTTCGTTCCACGGAATGTATTTGTAGCTGTCACTGTCAAGTATTTCGCCGTATACATACTTAATATTATCCGCCGTAATATCCTCCGATATTTCGCAATCAGCTGCCAATACAACAGACTTTTTACCGTATAAAGAACTGAAATCTGTTTTTAGAGTTATATAGTTGTCCTCTGCCTCTGACTTAATCTTACCGAACGTTTTAAACGGTGCAATCGGCTGCATATCGGTTAAATTATCTACTACATATATCGCATATGCCGTTGTATTATCTGCCAAAGCCAAATTGACATTTACCGTTGTTTTGCCGTTTATTTCAGCTTTATTCATAGCTGTTGATACCGCATTGCCGTCCTTATCATAGCCGACAGTAAATACAACCGCATTTTGTGTATTTTCGGTTAAGCCGATTAAATCAACAGTCTTTACAGTATTATTTTCCACTGACACATTACCTACAACTGCCTTTGGCTCATATGTCTTGTCAATACCGCTGACTTCCGTATCTTCCGTTACGGTTGATGTTTCTTTTGTTGTGTTATATGTTGTGTTGTAGCTTTCAGGTGCGCCGAAATACGAATTTATATTATTCTTAGAAAGCACCATTTTGTCTATGACTACGCCTGTTGACACATTGTACACTCTTACAGTATGATACCCCGCCTCAGAAACATTAATCTTTGTTGTAAGCTTTTCACTGTTGCACAATACGCCTTTTGACCATGCGTCCGTCTTGCTCCTGCTTCCGCTGTATTTATTAGTCCCGCTTAACACGATAGGAGTACCGTCATCTGTCGCTACCGCCAAACGCATAGTTCCGCGTTCATTGAGAGTAGGCATACGATAAACGTCCAATGTGTATGAACCTGCATTTGTGAAGTAAACCTTGTACTCCATATATGCCGCTGAATTGGTCAAATTACTTTCCTTTGCATTAGAGGCTGTTTCAGGATAAGCTTTCATTGTGTTTCCGCTTCTGCCGAAGTCTTTCTCTTCTTTCCATTCATAGCCGTTTACATCAAATTTATCTGTGTAGTGTTCAGATTCTATCGAAACAACTCCGCCTGCCTCAACATATGTTTTTTCAGAAATTTGTTCTGTCGGATTTTCGATTGTTACGGCAATCTGCTTTGTATCAACAACATTATCACCTATTTTTTGCTCAACGGTAACCGTTGCATTGCTTACTCCGTCTGCCGCCTTTGATTTATCAACGCTTATATGCACTCTGTCACTGCCGTATGACTTTCCGCTTGTCTTGTCAAATACAAGTGCATTTGAGTCTGACGTAATTTCATAGTCAAGTCCGCCGTAACCTTTGTTAATTACGTCAATAAATTTATCATATGTATCATAAGTTGAAACTGTCATAGTCGGATTATCCGAATAATCCATCTGCGAATCGGTCATTACCGCAAGTTCGGTATAATCAAGCGCTGATACTTTCGGTGCGTTAAGTTCTGTAGTTATATGTGCGTCACAACCTTGCAATTTTGACGGATTGTTATTCATAATGTTATTCCACTTGCCGTCCAGCATAGAGTTGTAATAAGCCATATCCGTATTGATTTGCTTAACCGCATTATCAGCTTCTTCAGCATACTTATTAGCCGCCGCACCTCTGTTTTGGCTTACATACAGATTTGCTCTGTCGGTCTGTACATAGTCGATAGCCATATTTGTTGCGGTACGTATAGGGTACAATGCAAGTTCAAAGAATGATGCTTGCTTATCTGTCGGAAGTTTTTCGTATAGCTTTTCCGCTCTTGCACAAATATCTTTATATTCGTTTATATATCTTTCACCCTCATCACCGTATGCAGTCATCGAGAAATCACCTGTTCTTAAAAATTCAGGTCGCTTTGCGTTTGCAATTTCATAATACTTATCCATTATATCAGCATATTCTTTTGCGTCCGTTTCATTCATATTAAAATCACGTTTTGCGTTCTGCTCATATATTGAAGATATTTCTGTATTTGATGTTGACCATACGTTTTTAGCCAAATCGGCAAAGTATTCAATTTCTTTTTCAGCCGGTTTCAAGTCACCTACGTTTAATATCCAAACCTTATTTGCACCCATGTCATATGACTTTTTAAGTTCTTCACGAATAAGTCCCGGCTGTGTGCTTGAAAGCCACAGATAACTCGTAGGATAACCGTAATAAGAAATATGATAGTAGATACCTGTTTTACCCGCTCTTGCACGTTCCGCATCGTCCGCATTTTGACGTACATATCCGTAGTTGTCATCTGTCCACATAATTGTTACATCATCAGGAATTTTTAACGCTCCTGTGTTGTATATCGCTTGTACGTCTTTATACGGAATGAATATTTGAGGTATATCCTCGATTTTACGACCGTCTGTGCAAAGTTCTTCTTCAAGAATTTTTCTTTGTGTTGCAATAATTTCGTTTAATGCGGTTGTTGTGTCCATATTTGTTGAGAATGAACCGTCATGAACACCACGCATACCAAGTGTATAGATATTTTCGTAACTGCCGTTTGTCTTTACACTGTCACGCCAGTAATCAGCCAAAAACTCCTTATTATCAACCGCATTACCGTCACCGTCATGATCAGTCCACATATATGAAACCGATCTGCCGCTGTCGTCCTTTGTATTGATGTACAGCTTTTTGTCAGGGTGATCCGCAAGCCATTGTTGCTGATACGGATAAAGTTCACCAAGGTTATTTCTCAAAAGCGGCTCAGCGTGTGAGGATCCCATAACTATACCGTATTTATCGGCAAGCACCGCATTTTCGGCGTCCAAATGGAATGCGTTTGAATACTGGTGCATCGCAGGCCATAGAGTGTTAGCCTTTAAACGAAGAATAAGCTCGTATATCTTTTCATACGTTTCCTTATTCATATTTCCGTCACCCATTGAGGTTGACCATTGGTTTAAATTGTATTCATCATTTAAGAAAATTCCTCGATACTGAACACTCGGCTCATCTTCCGTATATCCCTCTTTAGGAAGATTGATATATAATTCGTCCGCTTTTTCGGGCTTTACGTCCGCCCACCATTTCCATGGTGACACACCGATTTTTTCACAGAAATCATATATGCCGTAAATCGTACCGCGTTTATCCGAACCGGCAATAATAAGATTACCGCCGTTTTCTTGAACGGTAAAACTTTCCCACTTATCCTTTATTTCTGAAACGTCAATCGCTCCCATTTCCGCAAGTGAATCTATCGCCTTACTGTTTCCGAGTGTACCGACTATAATATTTGCATCGCTCCAATCGGTATCTGCCGGCATAGTCGCTTTCGGTGTTTCGGTATATGTATAGCTGTTTGCAATCGGCGTAACAGTCAATTTGTCATTTTCTGTTTTCCACACAAATGCTTTTACCGTTTTACCGTCAAAACTCGGAAGTTCTTTAAAATGTGCCGTTCCGTTTGTACTGTTTATGTTGTCCTCCGATATAAGCACCTTTTCTATCGTTCCGTCAGTGTTGTACACCGCAATAATACCCTTACCGTTTTCCGTAAGCAACTTGTAACCGTCAACAGACATACTTGCCGATGAAATATTAATGCCAGAAATTTTCACTTCATCTGACATTGACTGAATATCTGCATTAATCGTAACAGTCTGCCCCGATACGTCCGATAAATCGTCTTTCATATCTCCCACTGCACGAATTACACTCTCATAATCATTGCTGTCAACATAAATTTTAGCTTGCTTGTCTTTTCCGATAAGCTTAACACCTGTATCAGCAGAAATGTAACCCGATACGGAATTGTTTACCGTATTGTCTGCCAACGCCGTCATAGGTACGGCTGTCGGTATCATCATTGCCGTCACAATAAGTGCTGAAATAAACTTTTTCATATACCTTTCCTCCATAATATATTTGTTAATCTAATTATATATTAATAACAATATATTTTCTATGACTATATTCGCTTATTTATGATTTTATTTAACTATATTATCATTTAGTGATTTTAAGCACAAAAAAACTCAGATTTCATAGAAATCTGAGTTTATGGCTCGACGTGACGATTTTACTGTCATCAGAAATTATGACCATTCCATCCCCAATCGGCAATAGGATGATATGTTACATAAATCGCATTGCTGGGAATACCCAGTTCCTGTTCATATATCTCGCAAATCTTCGCTGTCATATTATCATAGTCCGATGCTGATGCGTTGCCGAACAAGCTGACTGAAACATACGCACCTTTATCAATCTTATTGCCTGCCATCCACAAATCATAATCATCTTCAATTCCAACCATCAAATAAGTTTCAGTCTTATGGAGTGTTGTAATAGCTTTTCCAAGCTCAGACTTGATTTTTTCTTTCTGTTCCTCTGTTACTGATACTGTAACTTTTGAATCAATAAATGGCATTTTCTTTCTCCCTTCATTCTTATATAAAGCTGACTGATTTATCAAAATCTATCTCGTGCGGCTCTTTTTCCGTAGCTCTATGTCCTACCGCCACAGCAATTGCAAACTCGTGATCATCAGGAAATTTCAAGAGTTTTGCAAAATAATCTTTTTTCTCTCCTCGCATAACATCGTCAATAATTCCTATTATCAGGCTTCCAAGTTTCATTGACTGTGCTGCGAGCGCAATGTTCTGGACTGTTATTCCCGCGTCAAGCTTACTCCACTTAAAATCCTTATCTGCGCTTAATATCAATACTGTTGGCGCGTTATAATAAAAATTGTTTGGATTACTTTCGATTTTAGCTTTTGTTTCATCATCAGGAGCCGCTTTTAGCATTGTTAATTTACATTGAGTATCTATTTCTTTCAATATCGGATTATCCCCGTCAATAACTGAAATATGCACTTCCTGCATATTTCTTGCGGTCGGTGCCTGCAAGCCTGCCGTTATCAGTGCTTTAATCTCAGCGTCTGTCAGTTTTTTAGCTGTATATGCTCTTATTGAGCTTCTTTGTGAAATCGTTTTTAATACCTCATTCATTGATTATTCCCCCTCTAATTCAATCTTTTCTATGGAATATTCATTGTCGTTTACATTCATGACAGCCATTGTAATTGGCAGATTAAATCGTTTTCTTCCGCAGCTTCCGGGATTCAACCAAAGCTGACCACCTATATTTTCTTCACAATACTTATGCGAATGTCCAAAAATAATTATATCAGCTTTTATGTCCTGCGGTATGTCTTTTCTGTTATGGGTAAGGAAGAATTTTAAACCGCCCAACTCAAATTCAAGGCTTACAGGCAGGTTTTCTGCCCATTCCTTATCGTTGTTTCCTCTTATAACAAAAAGCTGTGCGTTTGGTTTCATTACAGATTTTATTTCATCTAATACACCCTGTGAATTAATATCTCCTCCGTGTATTACTGCATTGCTGCTTTTTATTATTTCTATAACCTCTGGACGCAGCAAGTTATGCGTATCTAATAAAACTGCTATTTTCATAATGTATATTATTTCGAAAGTAATACTAAATATTGAAATAATTTATCTAACCGCTCTATTTCTTCAAAATAAATTGCTTCTTGTTCTTCAAAGTTTTGCACTCCTAAAGTTTCTACAATATGCATTTTAGTGTTCTCTTGTTTTTCCTCTGAAAGCAAATGATCAAGATATATGCGGTAATCATGGAGAATATACAGCGGAGAAACAAGTGTTTCCACATCTATTGTATCTTCGAGTTTTTCACACCATTTTAATAATATTTCTTTAATAAGACGAATTGATTGCCACCTTTCATATTGAGCATCTCGTTCACTTTCAGTATACAGTGTTTTATATAGCTCTCTAAGTTGACCAACGTCAAATCCCTCTACCAGCACTTTGTCAAAAGCATTTATCACTCCAGATATACTCTGTTCAGTAAATACAAGCGGACGTCCTATATTTTCAGTCTGAGATGAACATTCCTTTTCTAAATGCGTCAGATCAATATTATATTTCTTTTTTACGTTCAAAATAAAATTGTCTTTATTCATCAAAATTTGTTTTTCTTTGATTGGTCTGCTAAACATACAATTCATTTGATCTTGAAAGAATTCCGAATCAATAATTAAATGGTCTGAATCCACATTAAACCCTTTTAGAATTGCTTGACTCTGGGCATCCATATAATTTAAATCGCCTAACCAAAATACTAACTTTCCATTACTATTAAAGCCAAACGGCACACTCCAATCATATTGATATATTCCTGGTATGCCTTGATTATAGAGCGACTGTATAAATTGGTTGTGTGCCACCACGTGCATCAGTTTTCCGTCTATCATCATTTCGTGATAGGCAAATATTCCTCTGCCGTACATCAGTTCCCACGACGAGTGTTTTATCGTATTGAGCATTGAAAGCCATATATCCCCTCGTCCGGTTCCGTGGGATTTGATAATCTTTTGTATACTGAAACGTGATGAAACATCTTCGGGCAGAATAGGAATAACAACCATCCACAGAATAATCGCCATGCCGATTGCCGTGCAAATTCCGATAATGCGCTGTTTTGTCCCCTTTGCGTTTATGAACACATACGACATTATCATAACCGCAAGCCCAAGCAACACACCGCGCGAGTCGGATGTGAAAACCATATATGCTCCGAGAGCAAGCAAAGCCGCGCATATAATAGTATAGATTTTGTTGTCTCTCAGCTTTTTAAAGCGACTGCCATAGGCAAAAGAAAAAATCCGAAAAAGTAGTTCGGATCGCTTGTGGTTCCGAATATTATCATCGTGTTTCTGTCGCCGTACCAATCCGCACCGATAAATCCAAGCGTAATCAGTACGCCGAGCAGTGTAAGTTGTGTAATCTCAAACGCTTTAATTTCATTTTCAGCATATTTGCGCATGGTTATAAGAAACATCAGACCTACCGTTTCAAAATATCCGCGCACATATTGCAGCGCCACCGGGCTTCTGTCCGCAAACAACGTCATAACAACCGTTATCAGATACGCAAACGACAACAAATGAACGATGTTCAGCTCAAGTTTTTCATGATAGAAAAACCAGCTAACCGCAAAATATCCGGCAATAGGTATAGTCAGCAGTTTCAAAAAGGAATTTCCCGCAGCGTTGATTGTAATGGTAAGCGGCAATGCAAGAAAATACGAACAGGCAAGAATATTGAATGACTCTTTCCTTGCGTGGAATTTCTCCGCCGAGCCATTTGACAAACGCCGTAACGTCACGAATACATTTCTCGATGGTAGCGTCCGATTTTCTTCGTTTACAAGATATTTTCTGAATTTTTGAATTTGTTTTTCGGTTATACTCTGTAATTTCATATTGACCGCTTCCTTTTTTTCACCATATATATTGCACCACTCAGGCAAAATTTATAAATTGAAGCTGTCAACAGTTTGCTCCTTTATCTCCGATTTTGTCAAACTTGCCGTAAAACGAGTCTTACTATTGCCGAATTATATAAAAAAAGCCGTCCGACAATAAAGGCGTGTTGCCTCTATGCCGTGCGGCTTTTTCTGCCGTCTGAAACCCTCATTTTAAAAAGGCTTTGTTTTAATTTTTTTATTTATAACGATTACATACCATAAACCGATGCAGGATTTTTTATAGTATATTTGTACAGCATTATTTTAATACTATTTTCATTTCATATCGGCGGCAATACATTGGTCGATTAATGATTTCAGCTTCTCCATTTGTGATTTGCCGGTAACGGCGCCGACGATCGGTTCTCCGACGATGCTACCGCTGCGGTCAACCACATATGTTGTGGGATAGGCGTATACATTTTCGGTAAACTTTCCCGCCTCGCTGTCAGAATCAAAGTATACATTCCGATAGGAGGCGTCTTTCTTTTTCAAAACTGCCTTTGCTTCGGATATTGCCGCCTCATCTCCGTCCAGCGTGAAAGAATTTATTCCGATTAGAGAACCGCCTTTCCCGGAAAGCTCCTTATTCAGCGCATCGAGTTCGGAAAGCTCATCCACGCAAGGAGAGCAGGTAGTGAACCAAAAGTTTACCACCGTGACAGCATTGCCTGAAAACAGCTCATCACTCTTTATTTCGTTCCCGTCCAGATCCTTTCCTTCAAAGGAGGGAAAATTTCCCGTACTGCCGTTATCGGATGGCATACTCATATCATTATCCGACGATTTTTGCGCTGTATCCGGATATTTTTTTTCAATTATAGTCAGCTTATTTTCAATATCCCGGATTTTCTCCGCTTCACCCTTGAGCAATTTAAACTCGTCCTCCGTAAACTGTTCCTTGACGGTGTCAATGGTTTTGAGAAGAAAATCACCGTAGTTTTTACCGTCCTCCTGCAAAGTCATACCTTTGTCCGCCGCCGCAAAAACCTGTTCCCAAAGCTTTGTATTCTCCGTCAGAATCGCATTTTCACGTGCCATCAGTTCTTCATGCATTGCTACCGCTTCTTCGGCATTTTTCGGTTCATTTTCCATACCGTTCAATTTGTTTTTATCCGCCGTTGTGCAGGCTGCCGTAACCAACACCACCAGCACAAGCGTCAGCGCCGCTGTTAGAAGTTTTTTTATACTCATATTTATTCCTCCTGATTTTTTATTTATCATTTGCGGCATTTTCGCCGCTTTTATCTTTACCTTCTCCGAAGCCGTACCGAAAACGAACGGCGTTTGTCGGACATTCCCGGACGCACATACCGCAGCGAATACATTCGGTATGGTTAGGCGTTTTCGTCACGTCCACATCCATTTTGCAAGCTTTTGCGCATTTTCCGCAGGCTACACATTTGCCGGTATCCACTTTCATTTGAAACAGCGAAACCTTGTTCAAAAGGGCATAGAACGCACCAAGCGGACACAGCCATTTGCAGAACGGTCTGTAAAACAACACGCTTACCGCAATTACCGCAATCAAAACACTGAATTTCCAAGCAAACAATGCTCCGAGTGCAGATCGAATACCGGAATTGACAACGGATAGCGGAATTGCTCCCTCCAATACGCCCTGCGGACAAATATACTTGCAGAAAAAGGGGGCACCCATTCCGACATCGTCTACCGCCAACGCCGGCAACAAAAACACCGTTACCAAGAGAACAACGTATTTAATCCAAGTCAAACATTTCAGCTTTTTGGTTGAAAACTTTTTTGTCGGGATTTTATGCAGCAGCTCCTGAAACCAGCCGAACGGACACAAAAAGCCACAGATAAAGCGCCCCAGCAATACTCCGAGCAATATAAGAATTCCTGTAATATAATATGAGAAACCATATTTTGCAGATCCCACTACCGTTTGAAGCGCACCGATAGGGCAGGCTCCGGATGCCGCAGGACATGAGTAGCAGTTAAGTCCCGGCACACATACTGTTTTTCCGGCTCCCCGATAAATTTCGCCCTTCAGAAAATTTGGCAGATGCAGGTTGCTCAACAGAGCCGCCGCTGCCTGAATGTAGCCGCGAAAGCGAGTCAGTTTTTGTGATATACCTGAAAATTTCTTACCCAATTCCTACACACTCCAGACATAACCTGATTGCCTTGCTCAGCACGGTCGCCGCCTCACCCCGCAAAGCTCCGGCGCACAACATTACTGTTCCGACAACCAAAAGCAAAGTCTGCACCGCCACCTTTTTCCAATGCATATATTGCCACATCCTTTCTTTATCCGCTTTCGGATTATATATTGTTTTCCGTTTTACATTCCGGGCAGATTCCCTCGAACACGGCTCTGTGACGAAATACCGTGTAACCGGTCGCATTTGCAACCTTTTCATCCGGATCGGAAAGATAATTAAACGGAATATCAATTACCTTTCCGCACTTAAGACAGATAATATGATAGTGAAGGTCTGTTCTCAAATCATATCTGTCTGCACCCGACACCTTGATATGAAGTATTTCTCCGTCCTCTGACAGACAGTTTAAATTGCGGTATACGGTACTCTGACTGATTTTTCCGTCAATTGCATGAACCTCCTCACATATCGTGTTGGCGGTCGGATGATCTGTGTGGCTTCTGACCGTTTCCAGAACGATTCTGCGCTGTTTTGTTTCTCTGTGTTTCAGCATTATTTATGCGCTCCCCTAATTTTTTCATATTTCAAATTTGTTATTCAGCGTCCGTCAAGTGGAACATATTCGCTGCACGGAGCAACAGCAGTATATGCCGAGCAAATGCTTTCATTAAGTTTTTCTCGTTTCTTGTTCTCGCATATTTATTGTTTTTCATAATCATTTCATACGGTTCATTTCATTTTTGTATTATGAGGAATAATTCCTAATAAGGATTATACAGTAATCTATTCTTCTTGTCAAGACAAGCGGCGGAAATTTTCGCCGCTCTCTGCTTTTTTGGCATTTTGCACTATGAAAATTTTTATGATTTTTTTGCTTTTCTTATAAACGCAAAAGCTATTTTTCTTTCAAAACTACAAAAATCATCAGTATGTATTGCCAAAAAATAAAATCTGTGATAGTATACAAAATAACCATATACGAACGAGGAGGTGTGACGATGAACAAATCAGAGTTGGTTGCGATAATGGCTGAAAAAGCGAGCCTTTCAAAAAAGGACGCCGAGGGCGCATTGAACGCATTTGTTGACGCTGTAAAGGATGCCGTAAAGAAGAACGACAAGGTTCAGCTTGCCGGCTTCGGAATTTTTGAATCTCGTAAAAGAGAAGCAAGAGAAGGCAAAAACCCGCAGACGGGCGAAAAAATCAAAATCGCCGCGTGCAACTCGCCGGCTTTCAAGCCCGGCAAAGGCTTCAAGGATTACATAAACTAAGAAAAACAAGAGAAAACCGCCAATATGATTAAAATCATTCTCGGCTGTTTTTCTATGTGAATTTATTACTGTATATTTATATTTATTCCAATATTCCAAATTGGAATAAGGTTACTATTAACTGCTGTTAAGCTTTATAAAATTTTCTTTTTCATCTTTATTTAAACTCTCAGGCTCATTATTATCAGTATCGTTATATTCAGGTTTATTATTATCAGTCTTATTTGGTTTTAATTTTGAAATGTCCTGACATTTATTTTTTAAATCTCCCGACCTTTCAGCCGTAGAAGTCCTGTCCTTTAAATTTTCAATGTCCGAAGATAAAATAGAGGTAGAGGGAGCAGAGGAGGAAGATATAATTTCTTTTTCAATACTTTCAGGTTCTTTTTCTTCCAGCACACTGTAATCAATTTTACCGATATATATGAGGTTAGATCTGTTCAAGCCCTGTCTTTTTTCCTCTATCAAACCTACCTCTTTAAGCTGTTTTATAGCTCTCCAGACCGTTGTGCTGCATATGCCGAGCATATCAGCCAAGTCCTCGCGCTTAAAAATCAAAAATATAGTTCCGTCATCTTCAATCCAGCCGTTTGTTCTCGACAGCTCCATTCGGTCAAGAAGCAGGGCATAAAGCATTTTTACGTCATTATTGATTGTGGTCTTATATCTCGGATTTGTATATAGTTCTTTCGGCACCTGATAATATTTGTGCTGTGTTACCTCACTGATTTTATATAAATTACTGTTCACTGTTTTCTCCTCCTAAAACTTAAGCAGGGCGTCAAATGCCGTCCTGCTCATAATTCCATTTCCTCATCATCTTCGTCTTGTTCTGTGTATGCCTGAATACGGTGCAGAGTTTTAACAATATTATCAATAATAATGGGTACTGTTCTATGATAATAATTGCCGTAATACACCGAATGTTTATCAAGCATTTTCTTATGTTCATCACTTAATTCATAACCATCTTCAAGCGTATCCATCACACAGCGGTACATCTCTACATATTCTTCATCTGAAAACAACTTCTTTTCATTAACCAACCCAGACCTTGTCGCAAAATCTTCTTTTGCACCTGAATAATTATTTCCGAAGTAGTTTCCATGCTCTACCCCATTATAGTTCTGCCGCCATGTTACAAATTCAAAGCCTCCGCTGTTTAATTCCCTGCCTGCCAATACAACATTATCATACTCCACCAGCAGCTTATATGATTGTGATAAGCCCGGCACTTTGAAATCAGGTGCTTTTTCCATTGCGTTGCCATACTCTTTTACAAGTGCATCAGCAGAAAGCAAGCAGTCGTTAATCTCATAATAATGCTCATCGCCATTCACATTCTTATACTGCTCTACATAACCGCCATTATCAACAAAAAACTCTTTTATGTCTGCTATATATACCTCCATGCCTTCTTCTGTCCTCTTATACCATACATCCTCAAAGCGCCGCATATGACTTTGAATTTCACTGAATAATTGGTCGTTTTTCATATTGCCTCTCCTTTCTCATTTAATTTTTATATATAAAAAGGAGATAATCTCATTTCTGAAATTATCTCCTTTTATTCCATATCAAATTATATAATGGTTTAAACCCACGAAAACGAGCTTTTGTTTCGTTTGTACATTGGTTTTGGTCACCTCACCTCAGCAATTGGCTTTTACGGCAATTTACAGCCGTTTAAGACGAAGTTGCTGATTTTCTTTATATCTATCTCAAAATCCTATTCAGTCAATAGTTCAAATCCCTTACGCTTATCTCTAACATTTGCACTCGGAATTTATGTGGTCAAGGGTTCGAGTCCTGTTCAAATACCCCTGACAGTAAATGAAACTCCGTTTATTCAGCAGGTATCCAAAACCCTAAAAAACCGCATAAGAAAGCGTGACGAGCTTACTGATAGTAAAATCGTCACGCAATTTTGGTAGCGGTAAGTGGATTTGAACCACTGACACTGCGGGTATGAACCGCATGCTCTAGCCAACTGAGCTATACCGCCGTAACAACAAAATCTATTATACACGCATTACATCATTTTGTCAACACTTTTTTTTAAAATTTTTTAGAAAATTTTAAAAAAGTTTGATTTTTGATGAAATCTGTGTTATTATGATACACGTTAATATTTAAAGCAATATATTTGAAAGGATTTATTATATGGAAAGAGAAAATTTAAAATCGAGATTAGGATTTATACTCCTGTCTGCCGGCTGCGCAATCGGCATAGGCAATGTTTGGAGATTCCCTTATATTGTAGGAAATTACGGCGGCGGAATATTTGTGTTATTTTACCTGTCCTTCCTTGCCTTAATCGGCATTCCTGTTTTGACAATAGAGTTTTCAATAGGTCGTGCAAGTCAAAAGAGTACCGCTAAAGCATACCAGGAACTTGAGCCAAGAGGTACAAAATGGCACTTACATTCTAATTTTGCGATTGCCGGCAATTATATACTTTTGATGTTCTATACCACAGTAGCCGGTTGGATGTTATATTATTTTTATAAATTTGCCGTCGGCGGATTTGTCGGTTTGGACACCGCTAACGTAAAAAATACATTTAACAACCTTTTAGCCTCCCCCGCTACCATGACATTTTGGATGTTGGTTGTTGTTGTTTTGGGATTTGGAGTTTGCTCATTGGGACTTCAAAAAGGTGTCGAAAAAATCACTAAAGTTATGATGACCGCACTGCTCGGACTTATTATAATTCTTGCAATACACGCAGTCAGACTTGACGGCGGTATAGACGGTGTAAAATTCTATCTTCTGCCGAACTTTGAAAAAATACAGGAAGTAGGATTTTTCAAGCTTATAACAACCGCTATGAACCAAGCATTTTTCACACTTAGTATCGGTATGGGATCAATGATGATTTTTGGCAGTTACATTGATAAATCACGAACTCTTTTAGGCGAATCAATAAATATTGCTCTGCTTGATACATTCGTTGCTATAATCGCAGGACTTATCATATTTCCGTCATGCTTTGCTTTCAACGTTGAACCCGACAGCGGTCCAAGCCTTATATTCATAACATTGCCTAACGTATTCACTTCAATGAAAGGCGGCAGAATTTGGGGCAGCTTGTTCTTCCTGTTTATGACTTTCGCGGCATTTTCTACGGTTATTGCATTGTTTGAAAATATACTGACTTGTTGCGTTGAAAAATTTAATATCACAAGAAAGAAAGCCGTACTTATTAATATAATAATTATATCGGTGTTGTCATTGCCTTGCGTGTTCGGATTTAATATATTATCATCACTCCACCCATTAGGCGGTGAGTCAACTATTCTTGACTTTGAGGACTTTCTTGTAAGTAATCTTATATTGCCTGCCGGCTCACTTATGTACTTGTTTTTCTGTATATCAAAACGTGGTTGGGGCTTTGACAATTATCTTAAAGAGGCTAATACCGGTGTCGGTCCGAAAATCCCAAGATGGATTAAACCGTATTATAAATACATTATGCCGATTATTATGCTTATTCTGTTGATACAGGGAATTGTTAATACATTTATATAACATAAAAGGGGATCGTTTGAATGCGATTCCCTTTTGTTCTCAAAAAAACATCTGACTAAAGTGTTTCTTAGCGCCACAGGCACTCTCACAAAAAGGTGGTAGCGACTTTGAGCCGTTGTAAGTACGTTTACAATCTAACAGGCGAAACGAGCGTGCATTTTTTGTAACTAAGGAGAAGCAAGGTAACATAGCGAAGTTTTTTCTGTCAAAGAAAAACGGAGCAAAGCGAACTTTGCTCCGACGTGGCGCGTCTGACAGGATTTGAACCCGCGACACCAAGAATCGGAATCTTGTGCTCTATCCAACTGAGCTACAGACGCATATATTAATATTAACATATGCGTCTTACTTTGTCAATCAATTTATGAGTTCAACCGTACTTCCCGCAGAGCCTTTTTTTACAACAATCTTTTTATCGATTCTGTCTTTCAATTCTGAAATATGCGATATAATACCTACCATTCTGTCACTTTCCGAAAGCGAATTAAGCACTTCTATCGCCTGTTCAAGTGATTCATTGTCAAGTACACCAAATCCTTCATCAACGAACATTGACTCCAATTTAACACCGCCTGCGTTACGTTGTATAACCTCCGAAAGTCCCAGTGCCATACATAATGACGCCTTAAACGACTCACCTCCCGACAATGATTTAACGCTCCTTTGCTTGCCGGTATAATTATCAAACACATCAATATCAAGACCGCTGTGAGATTTCAAATTACTGTCACCGTCATGCTTTACAAGTTCAAAACGACCGTTTGTCATATACGAAAAACGCTTATTGGCCTCATTTAGAATTGACCTAAAATATGCCGACTGAATATACTGCTCAAACGCAATTTTTTGACGTTTTGAAAGTTCACCGTTTGCCGTCTGCGAAATATTCAGATATGTAGAATATCGTTTTCCGCTTTCGTCAAGTTCCGTTTTCAACTTCTGCGTTTCGTCCATTATACGCTTATTTATACTGATATTAGCAGTCAAGCTGTTCTTTTGTTCCGTTACTTCCTCCAACGAATTTTCTGTTTCTTCTTTATCTGCCTTTAATTTTTCAATATCAGTCTTTTCTGCCTTACCTATGTTTTCCTTAAGCATCTTTATTCTCTCATTGCAAGCACTTAATTTATTGTCATACTCCTTGATTTCATCACGCATATCTGATATATTTTCAATATCACTTACCAATATTTCAAGAGTATTTTCATCATCAATGCCGTACTTTTGCATTGCTTTTTCAAGCTTTTCTTCCTGCTTTTTTATACGTTCGTTTTCCGTTTTAGCCAAAGGCTCGTTTTCGTTTATAACAGCTTTGGCATTGTCAATGACTTTGACACATTCATTATAGTTTTGTTCGGCAATTTCAAAACTTTTTTGCATTTCATCAATCCTGTTTTCTAAATCGTCAAGCACCTTTTCCGCCTCGGACTTGTTTTTACAGCTTATCATTTTTTCAAGTGCCGTTATTTTGTTTTCGTCACCGTTTATAACCGTTTTCAAATCATTGATTTTAGCCGTAATTTCTTCGATTTTCTCATCGGTTTGATTGCATTTTTCGGTGTATGCGTTTAAATTTAATTCACATTCAATTCTTTCTGTATTGCGTTTTTCGGCAATTTCAAGCTGTTCTTTTGCATTTGTAAGCTCATTTTTGATATTTTCCGCAATTTCTTCGACAGTATTTTCAGTTTCAATATCCATATCTTCAAGTGCGGTTTTAATTGAATTTTCAATTTTTTCACATTCATTCTTTTCTTTACTTGCTTTATCGGCAATTTTTCTGCACTCGTTATCTGCCATATCGGCACGTTGTTTCATTTCGTCAAGTTCATTTTCCGAAGGTGCGGTATCACTTTTTTGAGCAATGCAAGGGTGGTTTGTTGAACCGCATACGGGACACGGCTCATTTTCGTTCAAGCTCTCTGCCAATATTCCCGCCTGCTCTCGTAAAAATAAACTGTAACCGTCATTATAAGTTTCTAAAGTTTGCTTATATAACTTTTCAGCATCTGTATATTGCTCCGAAAGTTTCTTATGTTTCTTTTGATGCTTTTTCAAACTGTCACAGTCAAGCATAACCTTTTGTATTTTAAAATTATGCTTCTCTTTTTCTTCATACAGGCTCTTTACCTTTTGCAGTTCGACTTCGGTTGATTTCAATTCAGAAAGTTTATTTTTTTCGTCTTCTGCTTTTTTCTTATCATCATTGAATGTAGCCTTTAATTTTTCCGACTCGTCATTAGCCTTTTTCAATGACTTTTGATTTTTTGCGGTTTCCTTTTTCAAACTTTCATATTCTTCATAATATTCAAGTTCATTTTTCAATCCGACTGCCTTTTCCGAAAGCGTTTTCCTTTCATTTTCTCTTGCTTTTTCATCTTCAAGGATTTTCTTTAATTCATCGTGTTTTTCTGTATTTTTTTCAAGCACTTTTTTGTTTGTCGAAATACTTTTTTCAAGTTTTCCGACATTTTCGCGATACGATTTTAGCATTGTTAAAATAGGCATTACGTCCTTATTAACACTTTCAAGTCTGTCTGTATCTTTTCTTAAGCTTTCGATTTTTTCACTGTCATCATTTAGCTTTTTCAGTGTTTCTTCTTCCTTTTCAAGCGATTCGATAAACTTATTTGTATTTTCCGCCAAACTGATTTCGTCTGAAAGTTTCTGCGATTTTGTTTTTAAACGTTTTTCTTTCGCCGTAATACTCTTTTTATCTTTTTCCCAATCGCCAAGCAAGTTCATCAGTGCATTTATAAATTCATCTGTCCTTGTTGAATCATATAAAATCCAATCATCTTCATTATCGCTTACAACGCCTTTTATTTCACGTTCAATACTGCTTTTTACAGTTTCATAATCACGTTTTGCATCATTGGCTAACATTTTCGCACGATCTTGAAAACGCCTGTATAAATCGGTATTAAATATTTTTCTGAATATCTTTCCGCGTTCGTCCGTGCCTGCAAGCAACAGTTTTAAAAACTCACCTTGCGCTATCATTGCAATTTGAGTAAACTGTCCGCAGTCGATTTTCAAAATATCCGTAACTGCCGCTGTCACTTCTTTTACACCCGATTTCACACTTCCGTCGGGATATGTAATTTCCGCTTTCGGTGTTTCCTCTGTTTTCAAACCCTCACGCTTATATCTCGGATTTCTCTTTATTTTATACACTTCACCTCTGTACATAAACTCCAGCTCAACAAATGTCTTTGTATCTTTTTTTGCAAAGTCACTTCTAAGCATAGTATTTTCACGTCTTTGTGTTGCCGCCTCTCCGTACAAAGCAAAGGTTATTGCGTCAAATATCGTTGATTTTCCCGCACCTGTGTCACCTGTTATAATATAAAGACCGTTTTGGTATTTTTCAAAATCTATTGTCACTTTTTCAGCATAAGGTCCAAATGCGCTCATTGTAATCTTTAACGGTTTCAATTTTCTTTTACCTCCTCTAAAATCGAATCGACCAACTCGGCTTTTTCACTGTCTATTTCCACACCGTTCTGCAACTTATAAAAATCATAAAAAAGTTCATTATCAGGCTTAGTTCCGACACCTGTCGCCTCATATACACCCTTTGTATTTCCTTTCATATCACGTTCAAATTCAAGCTGCATAACATTCGGATACGCACTTCTCACTTTGTCCATTGCGTCTATTATATTGTCTTTGTCGGTAAGCGTGATATGTAAATAATCATCAGAATCCGCCGCATTTATTACTTCTTTAGACAATATATTTTCAATACTGCCCTTAATCATTCGCATATCGTGCAAAGGCTTTAACGCTATTGTTTGCACTGAGAAATCATCTGCATCGACTATTGTAACGGTTTTATCGTATTTTGCCTCAGAGAATGAATATTTCAGCGGTGAACCGCAATATCGCACTTTTTCACTTAACGACTGCGGTCTGTGGATATGTCCCAAAGCCGTATAATCAAAATCATCAAACACCGATATATCAATATTATCAAGACCGCCTACAGATACACTTTCTGAATCACTTCGCATTGTTTCCGCACCTGTTTTTGTAATAAATTGATGTGACAGTATAACGTTTTTCTGCGACTTATCAATATCCGTATTCTCAATAATCGCCCTTACCGCGTCCTCATACGTTTCGACTTCGGGGTAAAACCTTCTTACCATTATCGGCTTTACGAACGGCAACATATAAAAATTAACATCATCAATTTTCACCTTGTGAAGTTCACCGTCAAAAACCGAATATATATGCACACCGTTATTCTGCATTATTTTACTTCCGAACCCCAATCTTTCCGGCGAATCGTGGTTGCCGCTTATTATTAATGTCGTTATATCTTTCGTGGCAAGCTCCGTAAGAAAATCGTCAAATACCGTAACCGCCTCGACCGCAGGTATCGATTTATCATACACATCGCCTGATACAATAACCGCGTTAATTTCTTCATTTGCGATTATATTAAGTATTTGTTCAAGTATGTATTTCTGGTCATTTATCATAGAAAACTCATTCACGCGTTTTCCTATGTGCAAATCGGATAAGTGTATAAACTTCATTGTGTTTCTCCTTTGCTTTAATTTGTTATCACTATTTTAACCCGACTTTCAATTCTTGTCAAATCAGCGATTTTTTATTTTTAAAATTATTTATTTGCACACAATTTTAAAATATGTTATAATAAAAGATTACGCAAAAAGCAGTGCTTTACACACTGCTTTCATTACTCTCATCATTGTTATTTTCTTTTGTTTTTTTCTGTTCAAGACGTTTATATGTCCATTCTCGCACGAGCGTATATATCACCGATGTAAACGGTATAAAGAACAGCATACCTGCCACGCCCATAAGGCTGCTGCCTATTGTAACAGCCGCCAAAACCCAAAGTGACGGCAAGCCGACCGAACCGCCGACAACTTTCGGATAAATTAAATTACCCTCTATCTGCTGAAGTACAATGAACACAATTACAAATATAAGTGCTTTCATCGGGCTTACCATAATCATCAAAAATGCACCCACAATACAGCCGATAAACGCACCGAATATCGGTATAAGTGCCGTAAAAGCGATTAAAACTCCAATCAAAAGTGCATACGGCAATCGTATTATTGACAGTGTAACAAAGAACATTGTACCCAAAATCAACGCCTCAAGGCATTGTCCCGTTATAAAGTTTGAAAAAGTTTCATTGCTCAATTTTGCGACATACGTTATTTTATTCACTATTTTTTCAGGCAAAGCCGCCTGCATAAACATATTGACTTGTCTTTGAAGTGTTTCTTTTTTCGCAAGCAGATAGAACGCAAATATCAAGCCGATAAAAAATGCCGTTATACCCGATACAACAGCTTTTGCCGCCGTAAATGTACCGTTTAAAACATTTCCCGCACCGTTTTGTAAGAAATTTATCGCCGTATCCATAAGTTTGTCGGTATTGAACTGCAAACTTGCAATCCAATCATGGATTTGCGTATTATTACTGAACATATCCTCTGCCCATTTCTGCACTTTAGGAAAAAATGCTTCTGCCGATTTTGTAAGTTCTCTCACCGTTCCGCCTATTTGCGGCACAACAATAAGTATCACACCCGCAATCACTCCGATTACAAGCAGAAAAGTTATAATCATACTGAGCGGTCTTGCGTATTTCTTTTGTTTTCCGTTTTTGCTTTTAAACAGTAGCTTTTCAATCGCTCTCATAGGTATATTAAGTATAAAAGCTATTATTCCGCCCAAAACAAACGGAAAAATTATTCCCCACAAAAGCCCTATAGCGTTTCCGACCTTTTCGTAGTTCTGCACTATAACCAACACTACAACCGTGAACAATATTATTCCGCAAATTTTCTTTACATTTTCTTTGGTTAAATTCACATTTTTCACCCTTTCTGATTATGATTTTATAAATGCAAATAAGCTGTCACATAAAAATGCAACAGCTTAAATTTAATTAGCCCATCATTTTCATAGCGTCTTGCAGCCACCATTCACCGATGTCAATAGCCTTATAAAGATTTTCTCTTTCGCACTTACGATAAACCTGACCTTTGCCAAGCTCGCCTGTGTTGTCCATAATCTGTACCTTAACTTTTGTAGATACGTCCACATCTTGCTTTTTACTGCTTTCCACGATGTCAAGAGCAAGAATAAGCTTATCTTCCAAATTTCCGTAATAAATTCTGTTCCCGCATCTTAAAAGCGGCTTACCTTTGTACATAAGACCTTTTTTCTTTTTTACCGCTGCCATAACCAAAATCCTCCTTTTAATCTCTCTATACTAAATTATATCCTTCTTTTACGGCTTTTATATTCATCTCTATAAGTTTATGCTTGTTTTCCGGCAAAGATTTCTTCATTGTGTATTCAATTTCATCGATTGTAAACAACTCCGTTTTCTTTAACACCGCACCAAGCATAACCATATTTGCAAGACTCTTATTACCCATATTATGAGCTGTTTCGGTAGCATTCACGCAAATTTCGTTTACGTCCTCTCTTTCCGACTTTCTGTCTATAAGCGACGTATTTATAAACACATATCCGCCGTCTGAAACCGTATTTTCAAATTTATCAAGTGACGGTTTATTCATTGCCACAAGGATATTCGGTCTTGTAACAATCGGCGAACCAATCGGCTCATCATCTATTATAACGTGACAATTTGCAGTACCGCCACGCATTTCAGGTCCGTATGACGGCAACCAAGAAAGTTTTTTGTCTTTAAGCATTGCCGCAAACGCAAGTATTTTGCCTGTAAACAAAATCCCCTGACCTCCGAAACCGGCAAGTATCATTTCACAATTTTTCATTATTTATCCTCCTCGACGTCCTCAATATCTTTAAAAACACCAAGCGGATAATACGGAATCATTTCATCTCTGACTCTCTGCATAGCCTCAACAGGTGACATTCCCCAATTTGTCGGACAAGTCGAAAGCACTTCGACTATTGAAAATCCCTTACCGTTTATTTGATTTTCAAATGCTTTCTTTATAGCCCTTTTAGCGTCCTTTATATGCGGTACGGAATCAGTTGAAACTCTCGCAATATATGATGGTCCGTCAAGTGTGGCAAGCATTTCGCACACTCTTACGGGATTACCTTGTATTTTCGGATCACGTCCGTAAGGTGATGTCTGCGTAACTTGTCCCGGAAGTGACGTTGGTGCCATTTGACCGCCTGTCATTCCGTAAATTGTATTATTGATGAATATAACGGTTATATTCTCGCCTCTTGCGGCACTGTGTACTGTTTCGGCAGTACCTATTGACGCAAGGTCGCCGTCACCTTGATATGTGAACACAACCCTGTCCGGCAGTGAACGTTTTATACCCGTTGCCACTGCAGGCGCTCTGCCGTGTGCCGCTTGTACAACATCAAAGTCAAAATAATTATGTGCCGTTACCGCACAGCCTACCGGCTCAACCGCAATGGTTTTGCCGCTAATATCAAGTTCATCAATGACTTCACATACAAGTCTATGCACAATTCCGTGCGAACAGCCGGGGCAATAGTGAAAAACTGTATCGGTTAATGAATTTGGCTTTTTAAATATCGTTTTCATATTATTGTACCTCCTTCATTATGCTCTTAACCTTTTCCGCGACCTCATCCGGTGTCGGTATAATACCGCCCGTACGTCCGCAGAAATAAACAGGTGCACTGCATTCACACGCAAGCTTAATATCTTCAATCATTTGTCCAGTACTCATTTCAACGGACAAAAACGCTTTCGGTTTAACCGTTTTAAAAATATTTTCAGGAAACGGCCAAAGTGTTATCGGACGTATAACGCCCACTTTTATTCCCTCTTCACGAAGTGACTTAACCGCTGTTTCGACAACTCTTGAAGTAATACCGTATGACGATATGATTATATCGGCGTCATCAATATCATGTGCCTCATATCGCTGCAAATTTTCTTTGACAACGTTGTACTTTTCCTCACGTTCCAAAACTTTCTTTTCAAGTTCTGACGCCTCAAGATAAAGTGTTTCAACGATGTTTTTCTTACGTTTATTATCAGTTCCTCTTGCCGCCCAAGGTTTGTCGGCATAAATCGGCTCAGGTATTGCATCTAAGTCGACAGGCTCCATCATTTGTCCCAAAGTACCGTCACCCAAAATCATAGTCGGAATTCTGTATTCATCGGAAATATTAAATGCTTCGGCTGTTAAATGAGCAAGCTCCTGTACGGAATTAGGTGCTAAAACAATTAAATGATAGTCACCGTGTCCGCCGCCTTTTACAGCTTGGAAATAATCTGACTGTGCCGGTTGAATACCGCCGAGTCCCGGACCTCCGCGAACTATATTTACAATAACGCACGGTAAATCTCCTGCCGCAAGATAGCTTATCCCCTCAGCCTTTAGACTTATTCCCGGACTTGATGAACTTGTCATCGTTCTCACGCCTGCCGCAGCCGCACCGTATACCATATTTATCGCCGAAACTTCACTTTCCGCTTGAAGAAATACTCCGTTTATTTTCGGCATTTTCTTCGCCATATATGCCGAAAGTTCCGTCTGCGGTGTTATCGGATAACCGAAAAAGTGACGACAGCCCGAACGAATTGCCGCCTCTCCTATTGCCTCATTACCTTTCATTAAAACCTTTTCACCCATCTGTCAGTCCTCCTCAATCGTGATAGCCGCGTCAGGGCAAATTGTCGCACAAAATGCACAACCGATACATTTATCCTGTTCAAATATTTCAGCGGGTTTGTAACCCTTTTCATTCATTTTATCGTCCGATATTCTAAGAATTTTCTTAGGGCAGACACTTACGCAAAGTTCACAACTTTTACAACGTTCTTCGTTGAAGATAACCTTCTTCAAAAAAAATCAACTCCTTTGTTGTTTTTTTTCACTGTATTTCCCATGGTCTTAAAATACAGATATTCATACGAAATACAGTATCCTTCAAATTCGTCGGAACGTTTGAAAGAGCCTTATCAATTCCGCAATTTTTTGTTATGGCTATACCCATTTTCTTTGACAGCATTTTAATTTCATCGTATCCCGAAAATAAAGTATTTCCGTCTGTTTGGTCGGATAAATTCGTATTATTGTATATATCCGTAAATTTCAAACGTGATGCACTTTCTATTCTCTCTGCGATTTCAATTAATTCATCATTCGTTCTTGTTAAAGGACGTTTTGTATTAACAATAAAATGCATCTCATAACCGTATTTATCAAAATATTGTTTATACTGTCCCAAAGCCAATGCACCGTCATCGTCACCGCCGACATCGAAAACAACAACAGAATTGTCATTATTAAACACGCTTAAAATATCAAGCGGCATTGTCGGCATATCAACATTTGACGACGCATAATTATTTGCAACAACTTTTATTCCGTTTTTCATTAGTACATTTCTTGCATCATTTGTTCTGAAATAAGGGTTTACAATATCCAAATCAACGATTACAACATCTTCGCCCTTCTTTTTCTCTTGTAGAGCAAAATTCAGTGCCACCTCAGTTTTTCCGCTGCCGAAATGACCTGTAAATATATGAATTCTATTTTTCATCTCTACTCCTATAAATAACAAATTCGTCAAAAATATAAATATATTATACCATAGCTTTTATAAAAATTCAACAACTTTATATGAATTATTCCTCTTTTTCGTACATAAATTCTTCAATTTTTTCTACAAATTCAAACTTTTTACTTCCTGCAATATATCCGCAATATGTCGCCAATATTGGCACTATAAGCATTAAAATACCCGAATAAATCGTATATGTTCCATTCGCCAATCCCATTATGCCGTTATACGGGAAACTCCAATAATAAAAAATTACATTAATTATTGTAGGCACAACTCCGTGAATACCGATTTCGTCACTGAACTTTGCCCATACAAATGCAAAAAGTGCCATCAAAATTGTTGTAACAACGGAAATAAGCACACCGAACATAGCACCTTTTAATTTACTCGGCTTTAGCGGTGTATACGATTTGTTATCTCTTATTGCAAAGTTTTTTGCAGGTATATAAAGCATTGCAAAATTTACACCTATGAATATAACAGAAATTATTTCCTTGGCAATATTCATTGACAGGAAGTACCAAAACGCAACCAATCCAAACACAAATGCCACACCTGATGCCGCAACCTGCATTAAAAGCATATATACAAACTGATATTTTACAGTTATTTTCATTGAATCTTTCATATAAAATACACTCCTTATATTATTTCCCTACGGATATTCCGGCAAGATACCCCGACGACCACGCCCACTGCAAATTATATCCACCGCAGTCACCGTCTATATCAAGTACTTCGCCTGTTGCGTATAAACCGTTTACAAGCTTTGATTCCATAGTATTCGGGTTAAAATCGTCCGTAATCACACCGCCTTTTGTAACCTGTGCATTGTTCCACGACATTGTACCCGTAATTTTAAAATTCCATTTTTTTATTGTTGAACATATACGTCTGATTTCCTTTTCACCCAGCGTTACCGCATATCTTGAAAGCGGCTCAATTCCGCAATATTTCAAAAGTGCCTGTCCGACACGTTTGTTAAACATTCCGACAAAGAAATTTTCAAGCGTAATTTTAGGGTTTTGATACATTCTTACACTTATCATATCATATAATTCGTCCTCTGAATATTCGCTCATTATATCAAGCGAAATCGTCTTTTGATTTTTCAGCCGTGACGAAAGTGAGAACACCGCAGGGCCTGATAAACCGTATTCGGTAAACAAAACTTCGCCGTATTCTTTAAAGTTACCGAGCGATACATTTGCATTCAGCTTTATACCTTTCAACTTCTTAACAACGTCCGTTTCTGTTTTAATCTGCACAAGTGACGGTGAAAGCTCCGTCACCTTATGACCGAAACTTTCTAAAATTTCATATCCGACACCTTTTGAACCTAAATTCGGTGCGGCTTTTCCGCCTGTTGCGACAATTACGCTGTCGGCATATTCGCTCTGTCCATTATATGAAATAACATTAAAACCGCTTTTCTTTTTCTTCACTTTTTCGACTTCAAATGATGTTACAATCTTAACACCGAGCGAATCAAGTCTAAACCTCAAAACATCAAGCACCGCAGAGGCTTGATCCGAATACGGATACACCTTTCCCTCATCTTCGGTTTTACTTACAATACCGAGTTCAGAGAAAAATTCAAGTGTTTCTTCCACCCAAAATTTATTTCTTGCACCCATTATAAATTTAGGATTTCTGCCGTGATAATTTTCAATATCGGCATTCATATTAGTCATATTACAGCGACCGTTGCCCGTTGCAAGTATCTTTCTGCCTACCCTTTCACCGCTTTCATATATTGTAACGCTGTTTCCGTTTTGTGCCGCAAATATCGCCGCAAAAAGTCCGGACGCCCCTCCGCCTATAACCGCAATTTTCTTACTCATTATTTTCACTTTCCTCTGACATTTTCTTTATTTCTCTGGCCGTAAAATAGTCCGACATAATCGCACGAATTATAGCAAGAACAGGCACTGAGAACAACATTCCCATAAAACCGAACAATGCGCCGCCGACCGTAACCGCAAAAATAATCCACAAAGGTCTGATTTCAAGCGAATCCCCCATAATCTTAGGACCTAACAAGTTTCCGTCAATCTGTTGAAGGACAAGCAAAACAACACCCGTCCAAACACCTTTCCACACACCGCCTGTGATGAACGTTACAATCAGTGAAATAACAAATGATATAATCGAACCGAAATACGGTATCATATCCATTGCACCGATAAACAAACCGAGTATAAGCGCATACTTAACATTCATAATCATAAGCACGATACTGCACACAACAGCCATTATAATACTGCACATAAGTCGGCTGTAAAGATAATTTGTAAAAATATCATTTATACGTTTTGCGTGTTCCGTAATTGAATTTGCACGCTTTTCTTTTAGGAATATTCCCATCAAACGAAAAATACCCTTTTTTAATCGTTCCTTGTCAATAAGCATATATATTGACGCAATCACCGCAACAAATATATCAAACAATCCCGTTGTCATATTGTATACACCCTGTGCATACTTGCCGAACTGCGACATATCTATTGACGTAACTATCTTATTCATCTCACTGTACAAATCAATACCATTGGCAAACAGGCTTGATTTTTTGATAATTTCAAAGTTATTGATGTAGTCTTGGAATGAAGTTATATAATTCGGCAAATTGTTATACAAATCCATAATATTCTTGTACAATGCCGGAATTAACATTCTCAAAATTGCCAGAACAGCCATAATCGCCAAAACATATATTGTTATAATACTTATGCCGAGCGTATGTTTTTTTATAAATGACTTTTTCGATTTAGAAAGCCATTTTTGCATACGTTTTGCGGGTATGTTGAGGATATACGCAATTATAAATGCGATGAAGAACGGCTTTACTGCGTCAAAAATTTTAGCCAAATACTGCGTTATATTATTAAAGTTATCAAAAGTTTTGTACACCGCGATAACTGCCACACAAAATACAAATGCAATTATCCATCCGTAATATTTTTCAAATCTCTTCATTTTTTCTCCTTAATAATAAAGGACGGAAACACTTCCGCCCTTTTATCTAAAGCATATATTATTCAGAAACAATAACAACAAGCTTACCGATAAATACGCCGCCTGAAATTGTACCTTTAATTTCTACCTTTTGTCCGACTTTGATGTCTTTCATTTTCTTTGCAATACCTGCAGCCGTTACAAAAGTTGTATTTCCGTCTTTGCAGAATGCTTGTTTTGAATCTGTTGATCCCTCCGGCTGTACACTGATTACGCCGTAAGAAGTATTAATTCCCGTAACGACACCGGACATTGAACCCGATGATTCTTGAGTTGATGTTGCGACAATCTTTGTTATTGCGTCACTTTCAACTGTAAGTTTTACAATATCGCCGACTCTGAAATCGTAAAGCGTCTTTTCTTCACCGTTTATAAGAATTTGTACACCGCTCGGAATTTCATATGTCTGTTCCTTATTGTCAACCTTTACAACCATAATTGACTTAGTTGCAATCGTAAGTGACTGAATTGTACCTTCAATAACCTTTGTGCTTGAAGTTGCGTTGATTTGTGTGATTACACCGTACTTCAATGTAAGTGTAACCTTATCGCCCTTGTATATACTTGAAAGGTCAACAGTTGAAGTATTTTTCTTTACAACAACGTCACTGCTTACAGCATATGTTTTACCGTTGTAAGCATCATTTCCGTGGCTGATTGTTATTTTAATATCGTCACCGATTTCCATATCTTCGATTGTTGCACCGCTTATTGTAGTTGTCTTTGATTCGCCTGCAAGAGATGCGATTTTACCGTTTACAAGATTTACTGTTACAACGTCACCGTCTGCAAAACTTCTTACAGTTGCCGGTGAGCCGTCATATGTTACCGATATATTCGACGCACATTCATAAGTTTCGTTTTCTTCCGAATCATCAGGCTTAATCTTTATTGATACAACGCCGGATTTAACAGATGAATTAACAAATCTGCCTGTGATTGTTCTGTCCGGTTCACTTGATACAGTGTCAACACTTACAAGTGTATTACCCGACTTAACGAACACTGCCTCAACACCCGAAACAAGTCTTGACGCTTGTATTTCGTCACCAAGGCTCTTTATAACTGTACTGTCTGTATATGTGTATTGAGTTTCCTTACCTTTTGAATTTGTTGCCGTGATTGTCTTGTTTTCGGTATCAACAGCTGTTATCTTATTCTTTTCAAATGTATAGTTTGTCTTGTCTACAGTTCTCGAAAGCATAACTGCCATTTGACTTCTCTTAACGGCTGTATTAGGTGAGAATAGCCCCTCTCCCATACCTTCCATAATTCCAGCGTCTGTTGCATAAGACACATACTGAATAGCATTTGACGGAACTTCACGTGCGTCTGTGTAATCAAGCACTACACCCAATTCTGAAAGTGCTTTTTCTTCGCCGCCCATTGCCTTAGTTATGATTATAGCAGCCTCATAACGTTTCATCGGTGTATCTTTTTCATCATCTTTTAGGTATGTATCAAGGTCTGTTTTCTTCAAAGCACCCTTATACATCAAATATGCGATTTCATCAGTACCCCACTTTAAGCCGTACTCTTTTATAACACTGTCGAACTTATCGTGTGCGATTTCCAATAATTCAGTATTGGCAGAATCATTTGACCCCATTGCTCTTGCGAAAAGCGACAATGCCTCAAGTCTTGTTACATCATTGTCAGGTCTGAATGTATTGTCCTCATAACCGGAAATAAAGCCCTTGCCCGCCATATCATTAATATATGACTTTGCCCAAGCAAATTCTTCACTGTTAATATCAGTAAAGCGAGTTGATGTTGACGGTGCTGCTGTAGGTGTAGCAATAGGTGTATCTGTTGTAGTATCTGTATCTGTCGGTGCCGCAAATGCAGGTGTTGTCATAGCAAGTGCAAGCAATATTGCCGACGCTGTTTTTATTACTCTTTTCATTATAATTTCTCCTTTTCCAAACATAACATTGGTTTACATATATCAATTTTAACATATCAGTTTTATTTGTGCAATAGCTTTTTGCGATTTAAACAAAAATTAACAAAAAATTAACTTTCGTAATGTTAATTATTGAGAACAAAACTCAGTTGCTACTTTAATATAGTCCGAAAACCTTTCACATTGTCAAATATTACAGCTTGAAACTTACTGTGTTATACTGTATTATCTCACTTGTGGTTGATAACAATTCACCCATTTGCTATTTAGGATAAGGGGCAACCCCAAAGGAGGTAATTTTTAAATGAACAATTTAAAAAAGCAGATTTTATCTGTCGCAGTTGCGACAAGTACAGTTCTTTCCTGTGTTCCTGTAAGTATGGCGGCTATTCCGGCTGACGTACAAGGTACACGTTACGAAGAGCCTGTACAAATTCTTTCGGCACTTAACATTATGGTCGGTGACGAAAACGGTGCTTACAGACTTGATGATACTATCATTCGTTCTGAAGTTGCCAAAATGGCAATACACGCACTTGGACTCGAAGATGCGGCAGAATCTTCAAAAGGTCAGACTATGTTTGACGACGTTTCAGCCGAACACTGGGCTAACGGCTATATAAACCTTGCAGTATCTCAAGGCATTATCGAGGGTGACGGTGACGGTAATTTCAGACCTAACGCACCTATTTCATATGCAGAGGCAATGACTATAATGGTTCGTGCAACAGGTTATACGGTATCAGCCGAAGAAAACGGCGGTTATCCTCACGGATATATGAAAACTGGTACTTCAAACGGTCTTGCAAAGAATGTTCAAGGCTCATATTCAGACAAAATTTCAAGAGGTAACGTTGCATACCTTACAACAAACGCACTTGAATCAAAACTAATGGAACAAACAGGTTTCGGTTCTGACGGCAAATATGAAATTACGGAAAAAACACTTTTAAAAGACAAGTTAAAAGTCACAAAAGATACAGGTCGTATCACAGCAATAGAAAACACTTCCCTTACGGGTTCATCATCACTTGCAAAGGGACAAATCAAAATTGACAACAAAACTTACGAAACAGCCTACAATATGAATAATCTATTAGGTTACAACGTAACTTACTATGTGAAAAACGAGGGTAAAAACGATGAATCGGTTATTCTTGCAATGCCTATTCAAAATCAAAACAATGATTTGACAATCTCATCAGAGCTATTCTCAAAACTTACAACAAAGAACGGCAACACAGCCATTGAATATTTCAAAGATGAAAACACTTCAAAGACAAATACCGCTGAAATTTCATCAGACGCCACACTTATTTATAACGGTAAGTATCAGGCTATGGACAAAAACTTGATTGACCTTACAGATAAGTCGGGTAACATTACACTTCTTGACTCAAACAAGAACGGTAAATACGATATTGTTTTCGTAAAGAATTATGAAAACATCGTTGTAGACAGTGTTTCTTCAACAGGTAAAATTGTTGATAAGTATTCTCAAAAGGTGTTAAAGCTTGATGATACTGTTGACTTCAGAATTACAAAAGGTCTTGAAGAAATAAGCGTTTCAGATCTTGCGGAATATGATGTACTTTCAGTTGCGGCAAGTCTTGACAAAGAGCTTTACGAAGTTGAAGTTACAAACAAAACCGTTGAGGGCAAAGTAACAGGTAAGGACAGTAAGGGTGTTCTTATCAACGGTACAAAATACAAAGTTGCGGCAAACTACACCGATTCAATCGACATCGGCAGTGAGGGTGTATTCTATCTTGATACAGACGGCAAAATTGCGGCGTTTGACGCATCAAAAACTCTAAGTTCAAACTATGCTTATTTGATGAAAGCATACTATACAAAGAATACAGAAAAAGCGTCATTCAAGCTTTTCACAAAGGACGGAAAAGAAGTAACTCTTGACGCAAACAACAAGATAAAATTCAACGGTAAAAGCAATGTTAAAGCACTTGACGTTGTAAATTCACTAAACACATCTGAAGATGTAACAGCAAGTCAGCTTGTAACTTACAGCACAAATGCAGACAACAAAATCACTGCCATAAACACTGCCGTTGATAACAGTGAAAGCGGTGCGGTAAACACTGACAAGTTCACAAAGAACTATGACCTTACAAACGCAAAATTTTCAAAAACTCTTTCAAAAGTAGGCAATGTAAGAGTTGATGACAATACTGTTATATTCGATATTACAGAAAATACAGATGATTATGCAATAAGAAATATCGCTATGTTTGAGGACGGTCAGACATACAATGCGTCAGTTTATGATATGTCTGAAAACTATACCGCAAAAGTTATTGTTGTTACAAATTCACAAATTAACGCAGCAGCCGATTCTTCAATCGCAGTTGTTAAAGATATTGTGAAAGCAACAAATAATGATGATGAACAAACAGATATGCTTGTGGCACTTGTTGACGGCAAGGAAGTATCAATTTACGCAGAAAGCGAAAATATCCTTGCAAACGGTAACAGAAAGCTGCAAGAGGGCGACATCATTCAATACAAAGCTAACTCAAAAGGTGAAATCGTAAGCATTAGATTACTTCTTGATATAACCGCAAAGAATAACGAATTTACACTAAGCCCAACCGACAAACTTGAAATAGTATACGGTAAGGTTACAAAAAAATTCTCAAATTCCGTAAACGTATCTGTAAATAATTCAAATACGGTAAACTACACTGTTCCGACTGAAACACCTGTTTACAGCGTGGATACAACAAAATCAAAAAATCCGATTACAGTTGCTGAAATCAGCGATATTCAAAGCTTCGATTCAGACGAAAATAACAGAATCTTCATAAAGATTTATGATGATATAGTTTCTGAAATCGTAATTGTCAAGTAATAACATTTAATCTATCGGCTTAAAAATATCTTCTCTTTACACGACAAAGCGGGTGTTCTGAATGAACACCCGCTTTATTTTAATTTTACCCTTTTATCTTGTATTTTCCTACAAGATAATTATACAATAAAAATTTTGGTAAATCAAACGTTTTTGAATGTTGTAAATAAAATGTAAGCGTTTCAGACATTGTTTGTAATCATAATGCAACATTCTACGACATAGTTTTCCAAAGTCCGTGTAAATTGCAATATGAATACACCGTAACAGGCACATTTTCCGGTACTTCAAACGTTGCAATCGGATCGTCACCTTTTTTCAGCGTGATACGCTGTTCAAGATATTTACTCTTTACTTCTATCCACTGTATGCTGTGTTCCTTACTCATCGGATGAAGCACACGTCCCACGCATACGGTTAAGTTATTCCCCTCCCTTTTGACTATCGGCAAATGTTTTTCTTCAAGAGCAATCAATTCATTCGCCTTTAATAATTCCATAGGCTTTCCGCAGCAAGTCAAATCATCACAGCAATGCGGTGTTATCGCCTCCAATATCGCGTCACATACACCGCATTTATAAAATTTAGGTTCATAAAGCAATTTTGCCCTCGCCTCCTTTTTCTTTAGTATTTTCTAATTTTAGTAATTTATACTAAAACCACTCCGATAAAAATATAAATGCAAGTGCTATCAAAAGAAGTTTGTCGTCGCAATCGTCAATAAGCAATACCAATGCAACCACAATAAGTATTAAATCGTCAGTACCCAAACCGCTTAAAATTCCGCCGTTGTCGTTTTTTTCGCATTTTTTCTCAATTTTCTCCTCTTTACATTCTATTTCTTTTTTAGGTGGCGGCATAGGTTTCCTCATATCCTCATTACGTCGTTGTACCGGAATCGGCATATCATTATAGCTATACGTCCTATACATCTCGCCACCTCCAAAATCATATTATTTCTTCAGCATTTTTGTTACGTTTGTAAGCCCCAAAAGCCTTACCGCCGAATCAATAGAATGTTTTCTGCCCTCACGCATATACGGCTTTAACGAAAGGAGTAAATTTGTTCTCGGATCGTTTTTGTTCACCGCCATACTGTCCATAATATTTTTTATCTGCATAATTTGATTTAAGCCGTTTGCGCTGTCAATCCCCTCCGATGTATTATCCCCTGAAGAAAGTGAGTTCATTACAGTTTTAATTTTGTCTTCCGCGTCATCACCCAATATATTTTTGAGTGTATCCATTGCGTCTGCCATTTCACTCACCTCTTATAAATTTTTCATAATCTTCATCAAATCAGCCGTACTGAGTCCCGATATTCTTTTTTTCACTTCATTTGGGTCAAGTTTTGAAAATTCCTGCAACAATTTATCCTTGTCTGTTGAATTGATATGACTCTTTAATCTTCTTCCGTCTGCCGAATTTAAAAATTTATTTATCTCTCTTAACTGATTTTCATCAAAATCCTTTAACATTCTCTCTAATCTGTTCATAATCCACCATTCCTCTCTTAAAACATACTATGTTACCTCCTTTTATTATATTCCGCAATAAAAAAAATGAGTATGTCCCAAAAAAACATACTCATCTAAAACAGTGTTTTATTCAACAACTTTTACGCTCTTTATGTCACCGGATGTTTTAACATACTTTGAATACAAATCTACATTTCTTCCGACAGACAATTCCGTACTGTCCTCAAGAATATAGTTATCGTCCGATTCCTTGCCTGTTGCTCTGATTGTCACATAGCAAGTATATCTTCCTGGCAATTCAGGATTTTTAAGTTCACCCGATGCTGTTGTTGACTGCAATGTTGCATTTTCAACCTGTACATCAACAATTTCGCCCAAGTCTTTTTCAGATTTTTTATCTGTAACCTTGCCTTTTTTCTCAAGTGCGTCAACAGTATACTGTCTTACGCTTTCAACTTTAAGTACATATTCAAACTGTTTATTTGATTTAACCGCACCCGTAACACTGCTGCCGTATCTTGCCACAATCCCCACTATTACGGCAACGACAAGCACAACAACAAGAATATCAATAATGCTTACTTTTCCGCCGATTTTTCCGTTCTTATCCACGATACATACCTCCTTTAGTCATCTATTCCTATAACATAGCCTGTTGACGCATAGCCTTTGCCTCTTACAGGTATTTCCGCGCCGACTTTAACTGCCGTACCTCCTGCCTTTATAGCAAGATCAGAAACATCTGTATCAGCCTCAATCGTCACATACACGTCATATTTACCTTCTATAACTTCGTTTGAGTAAGTACCGTCAATACTGTTGTAAACCATAGTTACAGCCGGTTTTGACTCAACATTTTTCACAACTCCGCCGTCTTTTTCCGTAAGGCTGATTGTTACGTCATCACCTATCGTGATTGCATTTGCAAAGTCCTCGTCTTTGTTTTGAACCATAACTGTAAAATCAACCTTTTCTTTTTCACTTCCGCTTGTAAACGACGGAAGAATTTTAATTGCACCAACAACGATAACCGCAAGTATAACCAAGATTATTATTGCGTCTATCGCAGTGAATTTTGCTTTCTTCTCTGACATTTATTTATCCTCCTTATTTCATCAAATCAAGATATACTTGTTCTGTTTGTTTCGTCATCGCCTGTGCCGTAAAAGTCTTTTGGAATATCTTTTTAGCACCTTGCGACATATAATCGTAAAGTTTTTGGTCTGTAAGCAATACTTCAAGATTATCAGCCAAAGCCTTTGAATTTTGTTTCGGAACGATATATCCGTTTTGTCCGTTCTTTATAACCCCCGGATTACCTCCGAAATCCGAAACGACTGCCGGTATTCCAAGACTCATACCTTCAAGTAAAGCAAGCGATGTAGCCTCTGTACCGAATGATGCATTCGCCTGAACATCGGTTATACTCATAAGTTTATCTACATCAGATATAAAACCGGTAAATATAATCTGTTCCTGTCTGTTCATATTTTTAACTTTTTCTTTTAAGTGATTTTCATATGAACCTGTACCGGCAATATAAAATCTTGCTTTTATTCCTTTTTGCAAAAGTCTGTCCGCCGCCTCGATAAAATAATCGTGACCTTTTATATCCTCAAGACGTGCAACGATTGACACCGCTTTATATCCGTCGGGAAGATTGAAGCGTTCTTTTATAATTCGTTTTTCGTCTGTCGAAACAGGTGTAAGTCCGTCAACGCCGTTTAAAATGACTTTTATCTTGCTTTCCTTAACACCCGTATCAGTAAGGTTGTCCTTTGCCGCCTCTGCAACGGCAATAATACTGTCCGCATAATGATTGTTAATCATTCCGTTTATAACCTTGCCGATACCTCTCGATATTTTCTTTGACGGTTCAAATACGCTGTGACGCGTATAAACAACCTTTGCACCCGCTTGTTTTGCCGCAATTCTTGCTGACATACTTGCATGAGTGTGAACAATATCCGGTCTTTCACGTTTAAATATCATTCTAAGTTTCTTTACCGACGCAAAATCAAGCGACTTATCCGCAATTCCGTCAACCTCGATTACAGGTATATTCATCTTGTCAATATGCGGTTTTAAAAGGCTGTTTTTCGGAAGAACTACTTTTACGTCAAATGTGTTGTAATCAAAATTTTCAAGCAGTGTAAGAAGACATTTTCCCGCACCGCCTATGTTTGTATCCGAGGACACTTCTATTACTTTTATTTTTTTCATAGATTACTCCTTTCACAGAAATTCCAAACTAATTTAAAAATTGTTCACAGTACCGCTTTGCAGCTCACGGTGCCGTACATGGGTACTGCCCCGAGCAAAAAGTGGTGCTGCGGGCAATTTTAGTCAGTCGTTTTTAAGTGTTTCAACGCTAAACCCAAACCTAACACCATAAAGAATACTGCCATTACTCTGTAGTTGTAGAATGTATAGTCAAACATGCTCTGTGCCAAAAATCCTATTACACCGCTGCCCAAAGCCAATGCAAGCATTGAGTCCATGCTCTTTTTATCATCCATTCTGTATACATCAGACATTTTCTTTACAAATACAATTTGCATTACCAAGAATACTCCCAGTCCGCTTATGCCTGCCTCAACAAGAAGTTGTAAGAACAAGTTATGTGAATGAGGTGCTATGATAGCGTTGTATGAGAAGAAAGGATATACCTGTGAAAATGCCGCCTCGCCCATACCTATACCGCCGAGCCAATAATGTTTCATCATTCCGAGCGTACCCATCCAAATATATACACGATACGATGTTGACGAGTCCTCCATATTGCCGACACTCATTATACGGTCAACAATAGTCTGCGGTATGATAAACGGCAATATACACAACACAATCGGTATAAAGCCCCACCATTTTCCTTCATAGAATGTTACGAATATAACTACGCTCAGCATAAAGCCGATCCAACAGCCTCTTGACTGTGTAAGTACCAGACACAACGCAAGCACAAGGAACATTAATCCATACGCCCATTTTGAAAGTTCCTTCCACTTGTTTTTAAGCATATATACCGCCGCAACAGGAAGTACCAAAAGCAAGTATTCGCCCAGTACGTTCGGATTGCCGAGTGTTGAATACACACGCATTGTTGCGTCTTCAAACATTTCTTCATCAATCCACGCATTTGAAGTTGTCCAACCGAATGCGTACTGCATTACACCGTAAAGTGCAACAAGTGCACCCGATATAACAAATATCTTAAACAATCCGTAAAGCTGTTCCTTTGTCTTAACCGTATTCACTACAACAAAGTAGAATGTTAGGAATACAAGATACATCGCCCATACTTTAAGACTTCCCATTCTTGCGAATGATGCAAGTGACGATACAAGCAATACTCCCAAAAGAAGTAATATACATATACCCACACCGTCAAACTTCCACTTGAAGTTTTCGTCCGAAAGCGATTTAATAACAAGTGACAAAGCCGTCCACAAACATATACCGGCAAGTATCATTGTCGGCATAAAAGGTGCTAAAAATACCGCCGCATATACACCCGTAATCGGTGCATACATAACAAGCACCATACCGAACAGAGCAAAAGGTATTGCCAAGCCGTAAAGCTTTGAAACGCTCATTACCGCTCCGACAATAATACCGCACAAAAGTGCAAGTACAAGTCTTAGCTTGCCGTTTGTATACTTTTCATCGTAAAATTCAAAATCAAGATTTTTAAATCCTGCCGCACTTTTGATTACACTTACGACCTTACTCGGATTTAAAAACGACATAAGATTGAAGTTAAACACACTCATAATCGCGCCGATAACACCGACAATCAAAGCGATTTTCGACAGGTGCATACCTACAATACTGTAACATACAACCGTTGCAAGAATCATTATACCGAAAAAACGTGTATTCACCGCCATAAAATTCTGTATATATACTCTCGCCCAATGACATATAAAACTGTTTTTTATGTTGCTTTCCACAAATTTTCCGATTTTCTTTTTTATAAAAGTTAAAAACGTAAACGGACATCTGACAATTCTTACCGCAACACTGTTTGACTCGTTTTGACCTATATTTCTGATCCAAGTCATAACAGAACTGTTTTTCCAAGAAGCTGATATTCCGTTATATATCTTCATAAGCAAATTGCAAAGTCCGCTTTTTCTGAACGCATTTGCAAAGCTGTGACAAAATGCCGCTATTGAAGACAGTATAAAACTATTCATCTTCTCACCCTTTCTTTTTTATAATACTCTTTATATCGTCCTCGCCCGTAACAAAAATCATAATACCGTATATTATAACTCCTGTCACACCGCATATACCGCAAGTGAGGATATTTCCTACAACACCGTCAAATCTTGCACCGACAAATCCGTAAACGAAGAATACGCCTACTCCCATAACCGCCGCCGATATAACGGCTTTTATCATATTCAAAATATCTCTGCCTTTTATCATATCGGGATACTTTCTGTGCATACAGAACCAGTTCAAAACCGCATTCACGATTGAACCACCTGCCGCCGCAAGTGCAAGTCCGTTGGTTGCCATTACATTATACAGTACATACGCAAGCAAAATATTTATAACCATACTTATAACCGAGTTTCTCATAGGCGTTCTGCTGTCCTGCAATGAGAAAAACGCCTTTGACAAAATCTCATTAAGTCCGAGTCCGAGCATACCGACAGAATAGAATTTAAGCAATGTGCTTATTTCCTCAACGTCCTCTGCACCCATTTTGCCGTAACCGTAAATAACAGACGCAATCGGTTTTGAAAGAACTATAAATCCAGCCATAAGCGGTGCTATTACAAGCACAATCGCACGCATTGAGCTTACTGTAAGTTTTTTCGCCTCATTGTCGTTTCCGTCCGCAACCGCACGTGCAAGTTTTGGGAATATCAAGTTTGTAACCACAAAACTGAATACTCCGACAACGATTATATACAGTCTGTTCGACTGCTGAATATATGTTACCGCAGAATCGATGTTTGACGCAAATCTTTGATTGACTATCGAATAAAGTGGTTGTACCCAAGTGGATATAAGCATAGGTCCTGCAAGCAAAAGCATTTGCTTTATATACGGATCTTTAAACTTAAAATCAGGTCTGTACTTTACTCCGAATTTTTTTATCCAAGGTATCAGTATTATAAACTGCAAGCTCCATGCAATAACCATTGTTACCGACAAGCCGTAAATACCGAACTTCTTGCCGAATACCACATAATAAAGTATAATAGCCAAATTCGATACAAGGCTTATTATTGACGGAATATTGTACTCGCCGAATGACTGCAACAATCCGACAAATGAAAACGCCAGTCCCGTAAATATTACCATCGGGAACATTATCGCGGTAAGCTGTGCCGCAAGATTGTGCTTGTCGGCTGTATAATTCGGTGCTTGTATGTTCACAAGTACATCTCTGAAAATTATTCCGCCCACAACGATAAATAAGGTTATACAGACAATAAGCGTTACGAACTTATTGACAAATTTCATTGCCTCGTCTTTGCCTTTTCTCGACATTATATCGTTGAAAACAGGTATAAATGCCGCAGATATAACTCCGCCGATTATGACATCAAACAACGTTGTAGGAATAGTTGACGCAGTTAAAAATGCGTCCGACTCCAAGCCGGAACCGAAATATGCTGTTAAAAGCGAATCTCTTACAAGTCCGAGTACCTTTGACAAAAGCGTTGCCATTGCCATAAAGCCTGCCGTCAGGAGCATTTTCTGTCCAGAAGTTTTTTCTTTCACAGCGTCACGCTCCCTTTTTCATAAAGTTCAATCGCATATTTGCCGTTAAGCTTTGCTTTTTCTTTTAAATGGCTGTAATTTTCTTTTAAATCCTGCTTTATCGTGTCGTAATTTGCCACACATTCATCAAGCATTTTCTTTAAATTTTCATCTGTTACTTCATTTACGTCAACGTAGTGTCTTTGATGTGTATATTCCATAAAGCTGTTTATCTTAGGGTCATACACCAGGCCGATAAGCGGTACTGAATTTATCGCCGCATAAATTAATGTATGAAGTCGCATACCGATACACATATCAAAGCATTTAATAATTGAAAGCATTCCCTCAACGGAATAACGTTTCTTGATAATTGCCGATTCATGTTTCATTTTGCGTTTTATGTTCTGCATTATAGCTGTGTCACGACTTGACTGCATAGGAAGAAATACCGTATAGTAGCCGTATTTTTCGTATGCGTAGTCACAAGCGTTCGCAATTTGAGTTTCAAAGTCACCGCCTAAGTTCTGCCACTTTCTTACCGACACTCCGAGCAGTTTTTTATCACTCGGAACACCCTCATTTTTCAAAATAGCCTTTCCGAGCTTTTCGTCTGCAATATCCAAATCAAGTGCAGGATCGGCTGTAACCTTTACATTTTTGTTTTCAATACCGATTTCACTCAAAGTTTTATATGAGCGTTCATCACGCAATGTTATAAGGTCAACTTTATCAAGTATTTTCTTGGTTTTCTTGATATTACCCTTTCTTTCAAGCGGACCTATACCGTTTGAATAAAGCATAACTTTCATATTTTTCTTTTTTGCCATTGCGATAACCGTAAGATAATACCAAAGTGACTTTGTACTTGTTCTGTCCTGTATCAGTGTACCGCCGCCCGAAATAAGCATATCTGCCTTTTTCATATGTTTGGCAATCTTTAATACATTCAATCGATTTATAGATTTAACCTTGTAATATTCCATTGTTTCGGCAGGGTTTGCACTTAAAACAACTATGTTCGGACTTTCCTTATACTGCTTTAAATCATTTATAATCGCCTGCAAAAGTGCGTCATCACCGCTGTTTTTAAAGCCGTAATAACCTGATATAAGAATTTCTTTGTTTTTCTGCAATGCCCAATCATAAACCTTTATACTGTCATCTGCCATACGAGTTACGGAATATTCTTTCTTAATAAGTTCTCTGCCGTATTCGCCGAGTTCTTTCTGCTTATTTTCGTCAAGATTGAAGAATTTAAGTACATCACGTTTTATAAGCTCACTGTCCGACATTTCACAACCGCGGCAACAGAAGTTAGTATCAATGCCGACCGCAAGTTTGCTTTCGTCAAACAATCCGATATATCCCTCATTACCTGCAATTATAACAGGCTTGTCTGCCGCCATTGCCTCAAGAGCCGCACGGCTCACACCTACAAACAATTTACACGGTGCAATAAGTTTATTTATATCTGTTCTTGCACCTGTAAGTACAATGACATCACGACCCAACTTTTGGTTTACGCTGTCAGCCATAGTTTTTACATTATCATAATCATCGCCTGCACCGACAACTATAACTTTTAAATTATTAACCGCTTTGTCGATTTCGGGAACTGCTTCGATAAGCTGCTTTGCAACAAGGCTTCTTGATTCGTCCAAACGGCTTACATAAGTTATAACCGTATCGTCGTCTTTTATACCGAGTTCCTTTTTTATATCTTCACAATCTGTTTTAGGTGAAAACTTTTCAGTATCAATACCGTTTATCGTAACATTTATATCACCTGCCGGTATGTGATAGTTGTCCATTAAGTAGGTCTTTATATCCTCCGACACCGCAACAGTCTTTTCACCCCAATCGGTTATATATTTAAGACCGTAGCCTGTATTAAATACCCAATGTGCCGTTGTCACAAACGGAAACTTCATTCTCTTGTGAAGTTTTCCCAATATAAAAGAAGGGATTCTTGCGTGAGAATGAACTATGTCTATTTTTTCGTCTTTAATTATCTTCTTCAAAAGTCGTGCCGATTTCAGCATATTCAAAGGATTTTTATTCTGCAAAGGTACTGCATAATGCTTTATTCCCGCGTCCTCGAGTTCCTTTACATAAACACCGCCGTTTGAAGTGACAATTACATTAAAGCCTTTTCTTTTAAGCTCTTTTGCAAGTTCAACAACGTGTGTTTCCGCGCCTCCGATATTTAACTGCATCAATGATAAAAGGATATTTGCACCTTTTTCCAAAGTACTCACCTGCTCTTTCATACATACTTATTTTTATTATATCATATTATGTATTAAATTTCAATCACTGTTTTTGTCTGCAACTTACATACTATGTTACAGCAATATTCACAAAATATCTGATATTTATCAAAAAGTATTTTACAAATTGTTTGCGATGTAGTATAATAAATTCATTATTATAAAATCAAGAGAGGTATTTTCTTATGAACAACAAAAAAAGAAGTATGTTTTCAGGCGGATTCGGATTTGTTCTTGCTGCGGCAGGAAGTGCGGTAGGATTGGGTAATATTTGGCGTTTCCCTTACCTCGCCGCAAAATACGGCGGAGGTATATTCTTATTATTCTACATACTTCTTGTCGTAACATTCGGTTTTTCACTTATGATTGCCGAAAACGCAATCGGACGTAAAACCGGTAAAAGCGGACTTTGTGCATTCCGCGAACTTAGTAAAAAATGGGGATTTATCGGAATTATCGCAACGCTTATTCCCATGATTATTCAGCCTTACTACAACGTAATCGGCGGTTGGGTTATCGAATATGCAACAAAATATGTAACAGGCAATCATCAGCTTTTGGCACAAGACAATTTCTTTACTGATATGCTTGCATCACCGCAAAGACTTCTTATTTATCAGTTTATATTCTCGGCAATTACGACTTTTGTAATTTTAAGAGGTGTTCAAAAAGGCGTTGAAAAGTTCAGTACAATACTTATGCCGGTACTTATCGTACTTGCAATAATCGTTGCGGTGTACTCAATTACACTTCCGGGGGCTATGACGGGTGTTAAGTATTTCTTCGTTCCCGACTTTTCAAACTTTTCAATTCAAGGTGTGCTTGCCGCAATGGGACAAATGTTCTACTCACTGTCGCTTGCGATGGGTATTATGATTGCATACGGCTCATACTTGCCTAAAGACAGTGACCTTGAAAAGAATGTAGGCAGAATTGAACTTTTCGATACAGCTATCGCTATATTGGCAGGTCTTATGATTGTTCCGGCGGTATTCGCTTTTTCAGGCGGTGACCAAAGTGCTTTGGGCAAAGGTCCAAGCCTTATGTTTGTGACATTGCCAAAGGTATTTGAAAGCATGGGTATGGCAACGGTTATAGGAAGTGTATTCTTCATACTTGTTCTGCTTGCCGCACTTACTTCTTCCATTTCAATTATGGAGGCTATCGTTTCTTCGCTTTGTGACCGTTTCGGTTGGGACAGAAATAAGACAACAATCTGTGCAGGTATCGGTTCTTTCTTATTCGGTATACCGCCGATTTTAGGATACAATGTTTGGGATAAAGCGACTTTAGGCGGTATGACAATTCTTGATATGATGGACTTTGCCACAAATTCAATACTTATGCCTATATGCGCATTGCTTACCTGTATATTTGTCGCATACGTTATCGGCGTCAACTCAATACACGATGAAGTACGCATATCATCAGCATTCAAACGTCAAAAACTTTTCGATATTATGATTAAATACGTTGCACCTGTGTTTATCGTTGCAATATTGATTTCTTCAATACTTGAAGCACTCGGAATTATAAAATTCTAAAAAAATAAGCGTTCACTAAATGTGAACGCTTTTAATTTTTGTCTTATTTTGTAACAACTCTGTGGAATGTCTTTTTACCCTTTTTGATAATCATACCTTCATCTGTAATCATATCTTCCGTAACAACACCGTTTACGTCATTGTATTTTACATCATTGATTGAAAGACCGTTTTGTTGAACAAGACGTCTTGCCTCACCCTTCGACGGCAACAATCCTGTCTTAACAAGCATATCAAGTACACCCATTCCGACAACGTCAGGTATAACGCTTGTCGGCATATCTGCACTTACTCCGCCTTTAGCGAATACTTCTTCTGCTGTTTTCTTAGCTTTTTCAGCCTCTTCTTCACCGTGTACGAGCTTTGTTACTTCATAAGCAAGAATTCTCTTAGCTTCGTTAAGTTCCTTACCTTCCCACTTTTCCATTTTACGAATTTCGTCCATAGGAACGAATGTAAGAAGTTTTAAGCACTTAATAACGTCAGCATCTTGTACGTTTACCCAATACTGATAGAAATCGTACGGAGTAGTCTTTTTAGGGTCAAGCCAAACAGCACCCGATTGTGTCTTACCCATTTTCTTACCTTCACTGTTTGTAAGCAAAGTAAATGTCATACCGTAAACCTGCTTTTGGTCCTTACGTCTGCAAAGGTCGATACCGCCAAGAATGTTACTCCACTGGTCGTCGCCGCCCAATTCGATTTTACAGTCATACTTACGGTTAAGCATTAAGAAGTCATAGCTCTGCATAAGCATATAGTTAAATTCAAGGAATGAAAGTCCCTTTTCAAGTCTTTGCTTAAAGCATTCGGCAGTAAGCATTTTATTTACTGAGAAACATGAACCGATGTCACGCAAAAATTCCACATAATTAAGGTCTAAAAGCCAATCGGCATTGTTTACCATTATAGCTTTATCGTCCGAGAAATCAATAACTCTTGATAACTGCTGTTTGAAACATTCACAGTTATGGTCAATTATTTCCTTAGTCATCATCTGACGCATATCGGTTCTTCCCGACGGGTCACCGATATGACCTGTACCGCCGCCGACAAGGGCAATCGGTCTGTGTCCGTAATTCTGCATATGTCGCATTACGACCATCTGCAAAAAGTGTCCTACATGAAGGCTGTCTGCTGTTGGGTCAAAGCCAATATAGAACGTAACTTTTTCCTTTCCTAATAATTCTCGTATCTCTTGTTCGTGTGTTGTCTGGGCAATAAGTCCACGCTCCAGCAAAACGTCATATACATTATCTTGCATATTCTTTTCCTCCTTCATTAGTGTATTGCCACGAGTACGGCAATCTGTTACATTATACACCATAAGACAAAGTTTTGCAAGATTTTTTTTCTAAATATTGTTTGAACCGAGTAAATTATGATATTTCAGATAATCCTGAGGATTTGTGCTTATAATTCTCTCCACACGTCCGTCTGTCAATTCAAGTGTCACGTTGTTATACATTTTTAGATGTCTTTGTCTTATTTGAGTATTGTCGAAAAACACAACATCTGTCGGCACTATTGAATAAATCATTTTTTATTTTCTCTCTCCTTTTCTATCAGCTCATACATTTTTTCAAGTGCGTCTTTAAGTCCGCCCATTTCATTTATAAGCCCATATTCAACCGCCTTTTTTGCAAATAATATACTCCCCACGTCGTTTGCTATTTCATCAGTCGTGAGCATTAACTGTTTAAATTTGTTGTATGATATATTTGAGTTGGAAACAACAAAATCAATTATTCTGTCCTGCATATTCTGAAAATATTGAAATGTCTGCATAACGCCGATTACAACGCCGTTCATTCTGAGTGGATGCACTGTCATAGTTGCGGTCGGTGCAATGAATGAATAGTCTGTCGCAACCGCAAGCGGTACACCTATACTGTGTCCACCGCCCAAAACAAGCGAAACGGTGGGTTTACTCATTCCGGCTATCATTTCAGCTATCGCCAATCCCGCCTCAACGTCACCGCCTACCGTATTTAAAAGCACCATAAGTCCGTCAATTTCCGGATTTTCCTCAATCGCTATAAGCTGCGGCAGAACGTGTTCGTATTTCGTTGTCTTGTTCTGCGGCGGCAATACCATATGCCCCTCAACCTGACCGATTATATTCAGACAATGTATATTACCTCTCGGATTTTTTGTTTCAACACTTCCCAAATCCTCAATATTCCGTCGTTCCTGTTCCGCTATATTACTTTCTGTATCTGTATCATTTATCACTGTACACACCTCCGTACTATACTTATTATAATGCTTTTGGGTATAATTTATACATATTGCAAATTTTCTGTTATATTATAATTAATGATAATCTATTGTAATATATACTGTTTTGTGTTATAATAAACGTTAGTATATTAAGCAAGGGAGTGGATATATATGCCTATAAAGATACCGGACAAACTTCCGGCAACAGCACAGCTCAGAAAAGAAAATATTTTTGTTATGAGCGAAAAAAAGGCTATGCACCAAGATATTCGTCCGCTTAAAATTGTAATAGTGAACTTGATGCCGACTAAAATAGCTACCGAAACACAGCTTTTAAGACTGCTTTCAAATTCACCGTTACAAATTGAAATAGATTTTCTGCAAATGGATACACACGAATCAAAAAACACACCGTCAGAACATTTGGCAACATTTTATACAACCTTTGATGAAATAAAAGATTCAAAATATGACGGAATGATTATAACAGGTGCGCCTGTTGAAAACCTTGAATATGAAGATGTTGATTATTGGGGCGAGCTTACACGCATAATGGATTGGTCCAAAACTCACGTCACTTCAACATTGCACATATGTTGGGCGGCACTTGCCGGTCTTTACTATCATTACGGTGTGCCGAAGCATCCGTTAAAAGAAAAATGTTCGGGAGTTTTTAAACACAAGGTGAACAGACGCACGGCAAAGCTTGTACGAGGTTTTGACAATGAATTTTACGCACCGCATTCACGTTTTCAGGAAGTGCGTGCAGAGGATATAAAAAAGGTTAAAGAGCTTGAAATTCTTTGTGATTCAAAAGAGGCGGGCGTGTATATCGTATTTACAAAAGGCGGCAGACGTATTTTTGTAACAGGTCACGCAGAATACGACGCAACAACGTTGCGTGATGAATATTTCAGAGATTTGGACAAAGGTAAAAATCCGATAATACCAAAACACTATTTCCCTAATGACGATCCTACAAAAAAACCGATCGTCCGTTGGCGTTCTCACGCTAATTTGTTATTCTCAAATTGGCTCAATTACTTTGTATATCAAATCACACCTTATGATATTGACAGCATAAACTAAAAAGTCTGACCCTGTGGGTCAGACTTTTTAGTTTATTGATATTATTTAATTTCTTTCAGCATTTAATATAAATTGCACATTCTTAACTTCTATCGAATTAAGATTACTGTCATCATCACTGTAATTATAATTCGGATTAATTGAATACCAAGACTTACCGCTGAAATATTTGCTGTATTCTTCCGTTTGGAATTTACGTCCGTGACGGGCATATATTTCGTTTCTCGCAAGTGCAAGGTCGTGCTTTGACATTCCCTTAATATCATCATTTGTAAGAAGTTTTGTACCCGAATTTGCAAGTATATAGTCACCTGCATAATTCGTTATACTCGTAATTTCATATACAGTATTTCCATTATACGTTTCCGACGTCGGTACAGCCGTTATCGTGTAAGGCTTGCCGTTTATCTGTTCCGTTGTACTACCGGCTGAAACAGTTGCGTAATATTTAATATTATTGGTTACAAATGTCATTAAATGTTTTCCGGCATTTGAGTCATATATAACTTCACCGCCTGTACTTAGCTGTGAAGAAATGTTTGAAGATGAAACTCCGCTGTTTTGTGCAGATGATGTATTTGACGATGAGCCTGTACCGCTTGAACTTGATGATGAACCGCTTGAACCTGTTCCTTTAGATGATGTACTTGATGAGCCGTTTGAAGTATTACTCTTAGATGTTGTGCCGCTTGACGATGTACTTCCTCTCCTTGAGGCTGATGTACCACTGCCTGTATTACCTGTTGCAGACCACGATTGGCTGTTTGATGATGTACTGTTTTCATCTCTCGGAGATGTTTCCATTGATAACTCAGGTGTCTGTACAGGTTCTTCACTTACCTCAGGTGTTGCGATTACACTCGGTGTTGACACAACTGCCACTGACGGTGCAGGTGTTTCCTCTATTTTGTTTCCGCCGTTGACATTTGACACAAGATAATACACACCTATTCCGGCAGCCGCAACCGCAAGAGCACAAATTGCGCCGATAAGAACGATACGATTACGTCTTTGTCTTTTTCTTTTTTCATTACGGCGACGTTCGATTTCAGACAACTGTTGTTTCTTATCCTCCATCATTTTCTTTACCTGTTCACGGCGTCTTCTTTCATTATCATCATAGATTTCATCACCTTCTGAATTTGCTTGTTCTTCAGAATTATCATTTTGTTCATCACCCAAATTTTCATTCAACTCGGCTTGATGTTCCTGATACGCATTTTCTATTTCATCTGTATTAATTACTTTTGTTTCTTCTGCCGCACTTGCATCTTCATTAACTTTTGTACCGCAAAATTCACATTCTTGAGCATCATCCGGTATCTGAGCTCCACATACTTTACATAGCATATATTCTACCCTCCGATTTCAATATTTCATACCTATTCAATTATCATTATATTATGTTCCTCATTTCAAGTCAATATCGTATTGTTTACAATAAAAAGACATTTTACGTCAACCATTTTAATTTTACCCAATTTTCCGAATTTTAACAAAAATAAGGACATCAATTTAGCTATTTGTACGATATGTTAAGCATATTATGTGTAAAGGAGGTTATGAGATATGTTTCTTGGCGGTTTATTTTTTGAATGGATACAGACTGTTTTAATACTTGCCGGATACGTTTCGGGTAATGCGACATTTCCAAAGCCATTAAACAAAAGTGAAGAAAAGAAATATCTTGACTTGTATGCAAAAGGTGATGAAAGTGCAAAAAATGTACTTATCGAACACAATCTCAGACTTGTTGCACACATTGCAAAAAAGTATGCTGACGAAAAAAATCTTGAGGACCTTATATCTATCGGCACAATCGGTCTTATCAAAGGAATAAACACATTCAATCCTGAAAAAAATTCACGTCTGTCTACATATATTTCACGTTGTATTGAGAATGAAGTGCTTATGGTTATGCGTTCGTCAAAGAAACTTCAAAATGAAATTTCCATTGATGAAAGTATCGGCACAGACCGTGAGGGCAACAATATGACTTTTTCGGATATACTGACTTGCGATTCAACAGATATTGCCGACCTCATTTCCGGCAAACTTGAAGCTCAAAAACTGTACAACGCAATGAAAAAAATATTAGCCCCAACCGAAATAAATATTCTCTGTTGGCGATACGGACTCGGTAATCAGCCGAAAAAAACGCAAAAAGAAATTGCCGATATACTCGGCATAAGCCGCAGTTACGTCAGCAGAATAGAGAAAAAATGTCTTGAACGTCTTTTAGACGAATTAAAAGAATAAGGCTCTCCACAATCACGGAGAGCCTTATATATGGGTTCATTTTTCCAAAATCCTAACTGACTTTTTGACATCTGCAAAATTTTAGTCACCAAATGATATGCCTATTTCCTTTGCCGCCTCGATAATATCGCTGTCAACAGGGACTTTTTTAAGTTTTCCGGCAACCTCGCCAAGCGGTACAGGAACAATTTTTTCATTCTGCAATGCAACCATAAAGCCGTACTGTTCGTTCTTTATGAGTCTTGCGGCAGCCGCACCGAAACGTGTGCAAAGAAATCTGTCATATGCACAAGGGCTTCCGCCTCTTTGGAAGTGTCCCGGAACAGTTACTCTGATTTCGTGACCCGTAACTTCCTCAAGTTCCTTTGCAATCTTATAAGAGATTGACGGATAAGGCATTGACGCACGAAGTGCTTTTAGCTCTTTCTTCTTCATCTTTGCCTCTTCTTTTGAAATTGCACCCTCTGCAACGGCAAGAATTGAAAATCTCTTTCCGGCTTGTTCTCTCTTTTCGATAACTTTGGCAATTTCGTTAATATCATAAGGAATTTCAGGCAACAGAATTATATCCGCACCGCCTGCGATACCTGCATACAAATTAAGCCAACCTACTTTATGTCCCATTACCTCAACAATAAAAATACGTCCGTGAGAAGTAGCTGTTGTATGAATGCAGTCTATCACTTCCGTTGCAATATCAACGGCACTTTGAAAACCGAAAGTCATTTCCGTACCCCAAACGTCATTGTCAATCGTCTTTGGCATTGTAACCACATTAAGACCTTCTTCAGAAAGTAAATTAGCCGTTTTATGTGTACCGTTACCGCCCAAGATAACAAGACAGTCAAGCCCCATTTTCTTATAATTATCTTTCATTGCCGCAACTTTATCAATGCTGTTTTCATCTTCAATGACACGCATCATCTTAAACGGCTGACGTGATGTACCCAAAATTGTACCGCCTATTGTAAGTATACCGGAAAAATCAGATTGATTCATCTTCTTGTAATCACCGTGGATAAGTCCGGCATAACCGTTTTGAATACCGTAAATTTCAACGTCGTCAATTTCTTCATACAGTCCCTTTGCAACACCTCTGATTGCCGCATTAAGACCTTGACAATCTCCCCCGCTTGTTAAAATACCAATCTTTTTCATCAAATCATCCTCTCATTTTAGTTTTCCGATTACGACTCTGTCATTGTCGTTTAAATCTTTTATCACTTCTGTATCATAAAAGTCGTTTTGCATAAGACCTCTTATAGATTCGCCTTGATTATAGCCAATCTCAAATGCAAGCAGACCGCCTTTTTTCAAAAAATTATGTGCCGTTTCGGTTATACGTCTGTAAAAAACAAGTCCGTCCTCACCGCCGTCCAACGCAATTCTCGGCTCATAGTCCTTAACTTCCGTCTGCAACGTTTCAATAACCGCTTTTTCTATATACGGCGGATTTGATACGACAACATCATACTTTTTTTTCGGATATTCATTTAATATATCCATTTTATACGACTTCACTCTGTCTGACACATTATTTCTTTTAATATTTTTTTCAGCCGTTTCAAGTGCAATATCACTTATATCAAACAGCTCAACATCTGTATTTTTTTTGTAATGTGCAATACTTATTCCGATACAGCCGCTGCCTGTACATATATCGGCTACGGTTGTTTTCTTATCGCCGATTTTATCAATTACGGTTTCAACAAGAATTTCCGTATCACTTCTAGGTATAAGCACACCCTCCCTGACAAAAAAATCAAGTGACATAAATTCGGTTTCTCCGAGTATATATTGCAGCGGTTCACCTTTTTTACGTCTTTCAATCATTTTATTCATTCTGTAAGTATGTTGAGGCATTACTGGCAATTTGCCGTTTAAAACAAGTCGGGTTCTGTCCATTTCCATAACGCTCATAACCATAAGCTCCGCCTCAAACCTTGCATTATCTCCAAGCTGCTTTGCCGTTTCTCTCACAAATTCCGATATTACCATCTGTCGTCCTCTTTATTTTCAGGTATACACGGTTTCATTGATTCAATCGCTACTTCAATTTGCGATGCGTCAGGTTCTCTTGTAGTAAGTTTTTGCAGCCACAATCCCGGTTTTGAAAGCCATGCCACCCATTTGCTTTTACTTCTTCCGGCGAATTTTATAATTTCAAATGAAATACCCGCTACAGCCGGCAAAAGTGCAAGACGCATTAAAACACGCAATATAACCATATCCACTCTCGGCAAAAGTGCAAAAAGCAAAATACTCACTATCATAACGAAAAGCAAGAAACTTGTTCCGCATCTCGGATGAAATCTTGTGTGCTTTTTTATATTTTCAACAGTAAGTTCTTCCCCTGCCTCATAGCACGCTATCGTCTTATGCTCCGCACCGTGATATTGGAATACACGTTTAATGTCTTTCATATTTGAAACAATAGCCAAATATCCTATAAATATCACCATTCTTATTATACCCTCAAAAAGGCTTGTAAATAAGTGTGAATCTGTAAATGCCGAAATTGGCGGAATAAGTGTACCGATTTTTTCCGCACCTTTCGTAAGAAAAGTAGGAAGTACCATAAACAAAGCAATACTGAATACAAGTGATATTGCGATTGACACATAAATTACTATATCCTTGATTTTGTCGCCGAACTTATCGTCAAGCCACTTGTCAAACTTACTTTCTGTTTCCTCCTCTTCCTCAATATCGACAAATTCCGCACTGAACATAAGTGCTTTCATTCCTATAACAAGGCTGTCTACAAAACTCACGCAACCTCTTATTATAGGCAATCTCCAAAACTTCTTTCTTGTTTTTGTTCCGTTTTCCTCGACCTTACATTCAATATCACCGTCAGGCTTTCTCACCGCCACGGCTGTTTTGAAAGGTCCTCTCATCATTACGCCCTCCATAACCGCCTGACCGCCTATTGATGTAATATGTTGCTGTTGTTCTTCTTTACTCATCTATTTTCTCCTATCTGTTTAATATTATCAGCACATACAGTTGCAGCATAACCACGTTGTACAGCAATTACAACAATCACTGCAATCGCAACAACCTGCCGAATCTGAGCCGGTACTTGTGGTTGATGTGTATGTTCTGTTTCTGTTCATTACATTGTTTAATGTACTTCTGTATTCAACATTGTTCGGCTCCATCTGTACTGCAGTCTGCAAAAAACTTATAGCTTGGTCATACCAACCGACCTGCATTCTCGCAAGACCCGATAAATAATACCATTCCGCTGTTTTCGGCAATAAGTTAAGCATTTCAAGTGCCTCACGAATTCGTGACTGCGTTATAAGAATACGAACATTTTGAAAACTTGCCTGTCCGCTTGTGTGCGTCTGTGATGTTGAATATCCTCTTGATGACGTACTGTATCCCGTATTAGTCGCGGTACGCTTATTCGTTATAATATCGTAGGCTTTGTTGATTTCTTTCATCTTTTCAGCCGCCAAATCCGCAAGCGGATTATTAATGTATCTGTCGGGATGATATTTTTTCACCAATTCTTTATACGCTTTTTTTATTGTTTCTTCATCGGCGTTTTCGCTAACGCCCAATACTTCATAAGGATTCATTACTTTCTCCTAAAATACTTTTCTGTTTAGCTTTTAGTGCAATATACATAATATTGTCCAAAACTTCTTTATTTTTGTATATCTCAAGCAAATTATATGCAGACGCCGCATTTTCAAGAGTGAACGTCATTGTGGTATATAAATCCTCTCTAATCGTGTCTTTTATTTCTTGTGCGTTTTTATCCTCATATTTTGCTTTAAAGGTATTGTAATCATTTTTCTTTACGTCTTTTTCCAAATCGTTATACGCGTCAATTATATATATCCATCGCCCTGTATTATATCCAAGCCAAGCAAGAATACGTTTTTTATCCTTGTCCTCAATAAAATCGGGTGTAAATAATATTTCAAGTATTCTCGCAAAACAATCGGCTGTTTCATCAATTTCTTTGCAGTTATTTTTTTCAAGCCGACTCAATTCATCAAGACATTTTCTGATACTTTCATATTCTCTCGGATAATGTTTTTTAGCTTTTCTGACACCGTTTGCAAAAAACAACATACTAAACAACGCTTTTATACTTTTGTCATCGTTCCAATCGTCAAGCAATTTCAAATAAGTAAGTATAACACCCATATCAGCGGCATAATTTAGAGCCGTGTCATTTTCAACACATATATTTTCACGGATAGGATGTAACACGCATTTTTTATCTTTCATACTTATTTCTTTTTTGCAAACCGAAGATAAAACAATCGCAAGGAATGTTATGTCATAGCTAAGTCCCAGCCTTGCCGATTGCGAACATCTCTTGCCGATAGCCTTACACAATCCGCAATAATATGCTTTAAACGCCTTTAAGCCTTGTTCGCTCAACGCATTTTTGCATACTGTAACGTATCCGAACATTAAAACATTCCTTCCATAATAACATAAGTATATTTAAAGTATATCTCAAATCGCCATAAATTTCAAGGTGTATGATATATTTAAGATAAAATTTTATTTTTTATTCATAATTAAGCATACTTTTATCGTTATTATGAGAAAATAATATTAAAATAATGTGACTGGAGTAATTTAATATGAAACACGAAATGACTAACAAAGAATATAATGAATACGTAAAAACAAAAACACCCAATTCAAAACTTTTTTCAAACTGTTTAAAAGCATTTGTATCGGGCGGAATAATATGCGTGATCGGGCATTTTATTTTAACTATGTTTAAAAAATGGGGACTTGATACAGAAGCCGCAGGCACTGCCACTTCAATCATATTGGTGTTTGCCGGCGCATTGCTTACAGGACTTGATATTTACCCGAAAATCGCTAAATTTGCTGGTGCGGGAACTATTGTACCGATTACCGGATTTGCAAATTCCGTTGTTTCCCCTGCTCTTGAGGCAAAAACCGAAGGTATGGTGCTCGGTGTCGGTGCAAAAATATTCACAATCGCCGGTCCCGTTATCCTTTACGGTACACTTGCCTCGTTCGTTGCCGGTATTATGTATTGGATTATAAGTTTGTTTTAAAATAAAAAATCTTCTTGAAGAAACAAAATTTACTTCAAGAAGATTTTTTTAATTATTTAAGTTCATATCCGCCGACAGGACGAATTGAAAGAACGTGGCACATATTTTCACCCAACACGTTCTCAATTTTTGTTTTAAATTCATCAAGCATATCAAGCGGAACAAACGCTTGTACAGTTCCGGCAAAACCACCGCCGTGAACTCTGTACGCGCCTTTGTCGCCAAGTATTTCATCGCACAAAGCCAATGTCAAAGACACTGCTTGATTTTTAGGCATACTTGTTGCGAACACATTTTGCAGATACATATACGACGACTGTCCCGATTTCTTTACAAGCTGTTTGAAAAGTTCAAAATCATCATTTTTCAAAGCCTTAACTTCTTCCTGTGCACGTTTGTTATCATTAAAGAAATGGATTGCACGAAGTACTGCTCTGTCATTATTAAGTTTTGCACGAATGTTTTTGATATTCGCCATAAACTCATTTTCATCAACTTCACGCAAAAATTCCTTACCGAAAAATCCCGCAACTGCTTTCATATCAGACGGAATTGTCGCATATTCATCAGTTAAATCTGCGTGATCCGCACCCGAATCAATAATGCAAAGAGCGTGATTATGCTTTTTTAAATCAAATTCAACTTTTTCAACTATCGGTTCTTCCGTACTCTTAAAATCAATAGCCACAACCGAGCCGACAGATGATGCCATCTGATCCATAAGTCCGCTTGGTTTATTGTAATAAACATTTTCGGCGAACTGTCCGAATTTTGCAATTTCAATCGGATTTACTTCGTTATTTGCAAAAAGTCCGTTTATAATTGTTCCGACAAGCACTTCAAAAGCCGCTGACGATGAAAGTCCCGAGCCTTTAAGTACATTTGATGTTGTGTACGCGTCAAAGCCTTTAACGTCATAACCCAAATCAACAAATTTTTTAATTACACCTCTTATAAGAGAAATCGCCTTGTCAAATTCCTTTTCTCTTATTTCAAGACTGTCAAGTTCAATCACATCAAGCGGATAGTTTCTTGATTGAATACGAACAGTATTCGTGCCGTTTGGTCGTGCTGCAGATATAACATCAAGATTAACACTTCCTGCAAGTACGCAACCATGTTGGTGGTCTGTGTGATTGCCTCCGATTTCAGTACGACCCGGAGCGGAGAACAAAGCAATATCGCCGTCTTTACCGAATGTTTCTTCAAAGCCGTTTATAACGTCAATATATCTGTCTGAATACTTTTTCACATCATTTTTATCGCACGAATACAAATATGTAAGCTTATCATCATATTCACCGTTTTTTAGTGCATTTATTGTTTCTTCTATAGAACGCATATAAAACCTCCGTTAAAATGAAAGGTGTAACATTGTTACACCTTTCATTATTTATTTAAAATATTTAATTTTATTCAACCATAAGAAAATCACTTACAATCTGTTGCATTTCGTCCTTGTCGCATACAAGGTCAAATACAACTGACTTATCTTTCAGTTCATAAAGTGACTTAGGAATTTGCATATTACTCTTTTCAGAAAGTTCCTTCAATAGAGTAAATTCGTCTTTACCGACAACTGCATTGTGATCCTCAAGCGCAATAAGAACACTCTGATTAAACTTGAACGGACTTGCAGTTGATGCAATAATTGTCTTTGTTGTGTCGCCTGTTTGAGCAACATACTTATCGTAAACAGACTTTGCAACGGCTGTATGAGTATCAATAACATAATCATATTCAGACGCACACTTTTTAATTGTAGCCATTGTTTCTGCATCATCACAGCAACCTGCAGTAAACATTTCCTGCATTTTTGCCTTAACGTCAGCTGAAACTTCATAGCTGCCATTAGTGTTAAGCTCTTTCATCCATTCGCTGACAAGTTTATCATCACAACCTGTAAGGTCATAAAGAAATCTTTCAAGGTTACTTGAAATAAGAATGTCCATTGACGGTGAGATTGTTGTATGGAAATCTCTGTTCTTATTATAAACACCGGTCTTTATGAAATCTGTCAAAACATTATTTTCATTCGACGCACAAATAAACTTAGCGATTGGCAAGCCCATTTTCTTTGCATAATATGCGGCAAGAATATTACCGAAGTTACCTGTCGGAACGACAACATTAATCTTATCGCCGATTTCAATTTCGTTATTCTTTACAAGCTCTGCATATGATGAGAAATAATATACAATCTGAGGAACAAGTCTGCCCCAGTTGATTGAGTTTGCAGATGAAAGCTTAAATTGATTTCTGTCAAGAAGATTTTTATAATCAGTGTCTGTAAATATCTTCTTAACACCGCTTTGAGCATCGTCAAAGTTACCCTTAACCGCGGCAACACTTACGTTATTACCCTCTTGAGTAACCATTTGAAGCTTTTGAATTTCACTTACACCGTTGTCAGGATAGAATACGATAATTCTTGTGCCTGCAACATCTTTAAAGCCTTCAAGTGCAGCCTTACCTGTATCACCCGATGTTGCAACAAGGATTACGATTTCTTTATCTTCATTAGTCTTTTTCATTGATGTTGTAAGAAGATGAGGAAGAATTTGAAGTGCCATATCCTTAAAAGCACAAGTCGGGCCGTGCCATAATTCAAGGAAATATGTTGTATCGTTAAGTTTATAAACAGGAGCAATGCTCTCTGTTTCAAACTTTTCCTTTGTATATGCACTGTCTATGCACTTTTTAAGTTCTTCTTCTGTGAAGTCAGAAAGGAACTTGCTAAGTACAAAATATGCTCTTTCGTTATATGACTTTGACGCCAAATTTTTAATCTCATCTAAACTAACTGAAGGAAAGCTTTCCGGAACAAAAAGTCCGCCCTCTGCACTAAGTCCTGTTTTTATAGCCTCTGCCGAACTTACAGATATGCTCTTATCCCTCGTACTATGATACTGCATTAATCAAAACCTCCAAATAATTAATCGTGCCTGTACAAATTTTCATACGTTCAATTCATACAGGCACCTTTGTTTTTTCGCGTCTTACGCTAATTTCTTTATGTAATCAGGTGCTGTTTCAGCATCTATGCTTACTGATATTACAAATGTGATTTCAAACTTTTGGCTCATAGTCTCAAGTCTGTTAAGGAATGATTCAAATCCGTCAAGATTGTCTGAGCCGACAATTTTGAAAATACCGTCAACAAAAATGTTTGTAATATCGAAGTCACGGCTTATAATACCGCTGATAAATCCAAGGAATTCATCATATGACTTAATTTCAAACTCTGATGTGTCTGCCATTCTCGCCTTTGACTTTACATCAAAAATATTTCTGTTTGTGTCGTTGCTGATAAAAACAACATTGCCCTTTGCAACCGTTAGAGCGTTGTTCACTTTCTCAATAAGAGCCTTTGTCTTACCGGTGCCTTTTTTTCCAATTAGAAGTTCAACCATGTTAACCTTCCTCCTTTATAATAAATTTTTATTTTCTGAGAGTCGCCCTCTCTGATTTTACTTTAATCTTGCTTCAAGAGCGTCCTTTTCGCTTTCGTAACCCGGCTTACCAAGAAGTGCAAACATATTCTTTTTGTATGCTTCAACACCCGGTTGATCAAAAGGATTTACCCCAAGCAAATATCCTGAAAGACCACAAGCCTTTTCAAAGAAATATACCATTTTACCGAAATTATATGCGTCAAGCGCAGGTACAATAACCGCAAGGTTAGGAACTTGACCGTCTGTATGAGCCAAAGCAGTACCCTGTGCGGCTTTTGAATTTACATAGTCGATAGTCTTGCCTGCAAGGAAATTAAGTCCGTCAATATTATCCTCTGTTGCTTGAATTTCAATATTCTTGCGAGGATTTTCAACAAGCAAAGCTGTTTCAAACAAAATTCTTTGTCCTTCTTGAATGTATTGTCCCATTGAATGTAGGTCACTTGAGAAGTCTGCCGCCGCAGGGAAAATACCCTTGTTGTCCTTACCTTCACTTTCGCCGTAAAGCTGTTTCCACCATTCGCCGAAATAGTGAAGTGCAGGCTCATAATTAACCATCATTTCAACAGTCTTGCCTTTTCTTGCAAGTGCATTTCTTACAACCGCATATTGATAACATTGGTTTTCTGAAAGATTTGGATTAGCGTATTCATCCTGTGCCTCTTTTGCACCCTGCATCATCTTGTCAATATCGATACCTGCCGCTGCAATCGGAAGTAAACCTACTGCAGTAAGAACAGAGTATCTGCCGCCGATGTCGTCAGCGATAACAAATGTTTCGTAACCTTCTTCATCTGCAAGCGACTTCAATGCACCGCGAGCTTTATCTGTTGTTGCATAAATTCTTTCTTTTGCACCTTCCTTGCCGTACTTCTTTTCAAGCAAGTCTTTAAATATTCTGAACGCAATAGCAGGTTCTGTTGTTGTTCCGGATTTTGATATTACGTTTACTGAAATATCTTTACCCTCTACTGTTTCAAGCAAATCAGCCATATATGTCGAACTGATGTTATTTCCGGCAAAGAAAATAGCAGGACCTTTTCTCTTGTCTTTGTCAAGAGCATTATAGAATGAATGTTGTAACATTTCAACAGCCGCTCTTGCACCAAGGTACGAACCGCCTATACCGATTACAACAAGTACATCTGAATCAGAGCGAATCTTTTCAGCCGCTTTTTTAATTCTTGCAAATTCTTCTTTATCATAATCCGTAGGCAAGTTTACCCAACCAAGAAAATCGTTACCTGCACCGGTTTTGTTATGAAGCATATTGTGTGCCTCTTTAACATATTCAGCCATATTATCAATCTCATGCTGTCCGACAAACGGAAGTGCTTTTGAATAGTCAAACCTAATATTGCTCATTATATATTGCCTCCTAAATTTCATATAAAACATATTATGTTTTGTTACTTATTATTCTATACTATTTTGCCAAATAAATCAATAGTCATTGCGAAAATAGTTTGTGAATATTTATTTCTTTTTCATTTCAAAATTCTTGTTTTGTTTGGATTTTGTTGTGTAATGCCAAATTGAACGGTACAACATATAGTTATTCTTCGTCGTACGTTTCAAGAAAACTGTGTTTCACACCGTCAATTTTGTACGCAACAATCGCCTCTAAACTGACATTTTCAACACTTTTGAATATATTCCCCTCAACGTACGGATTTACCTGTTTCAATGTTTTTATAAGTTCTTTTATTTCAACTCTCTTTGAACGGTTTTCTTCGTTATTACACGTTGTACAAGTATCCGTAAACTTGCAGGCACATTGTATAAAATGCAAATCGTTATATCGACACCACGATTTTATATCCTGCTCACGAATTAAATAAAGCGGTCGTATAAGTTCCATTCCCTCATAGTTTGTGCTGTGAAGTTTCGGCATCATTGTTTGCACCTGTCCCGAATACAACATTCCCATTAATATTGTTTCAATTACATCGTCATAGTGATGTCCCAACGCAATTTTATTACAGCCCATATCCTTTGCGAATTTATACAAATATCCTCTTCTCATTCTTGCACACAAATAACAAGGTGACTTTTCAACATTATAAACCGACTCAAATATATCGGATTCATAAATAGTTATAGGGATATTCAATTTCCTTGCATTTTCCTCTATAACCTTACGGTTTTCAGGACTGTAACCGGGATCCATAACCAAAAATTTCACTTCAAATTCAAATTTATTGTGAAGTTTAAGTTCCTGAAAAAGTTTTGCCATAAGCATTGAGTCTTTTCCGCCCGATATACAGACCGCAATCTTGTCGCCTTCTTTAACCAAATCATAAGTATTAATTGCTTTTGCAAACATACGCCAAATTTTTTTACGGAATTTTTTTCTTATACTTTGTTCAACGTCACGACTTATGCTCTCAGCCTCTTTTCGCTTTATCGAATCCAACAGCCATGCAGTATATCCGCCCTCAAGGCTCACCGCGTCAACGCCTTTTTCTCTTAACTGCTCCGCAACATCTATGCTGATTTTACCTATTCTGCAACAAATAATCAGTTTTTTGGATAAAGCAACCTTTTCGCTTGTTTCTATCTCATCTGACGGAACATAAACCGCTCCCGGCATTTCGTCTTTTTGAACTTCTTCTTTGTCACGAATATCTATAATTTGATATGTGTCTTTATCTAATTTATTCAATTCTTCTATTGTTATGCTCATAATTATTTCCTATCCCCAAATATATTTCCTATTATTTCAGTAGGCATAATTTTATAACAAATTTTTCGATTTGTCAAATACCAAAAAGCAGAGTCATATCTTATGACTCTGCTTTTGTTTTATATCGTTTCTGCAAATTTCTTTGTATAATCTTCAAGTTCGGCAAGTTTTTCGTCTGACGGATTGAATATACAACCGAACGGCTTTTCAAAAGGCTTTAGTTTAAGCAATTCAAGATGATTATGCACCAGCTGAATACCTTCACCGCCCCATCCGTATGAGCCGAATACAAAGCAAGGCTTATTTTTCATATTAACAAGGTCAATCGAAGAAATAATATCCCATACAGGCTTTACCGCATTTCTGTTGATTGTTGGTGTACCGAATACAAGTGCGTCCGCACTGTGAAGTGCCGTTATCATTTCGTCGTTGATTTTGGCAACATCATATTCTTTAACATCAAAATCGCATGAATTAAGCGTTTTTGCAATAGTGTCTGCCATTTTCTTTGTATATCCGTAAGCCGACGCATAGAATATTGCGACTGTTTTTTTCTCTGTAACTTTTGGTGCACTCCAATCAGAATACTTTTTAACGGCTTCTGCTATATATTTTTTAAGTACAGGTCCGTGACTGTTACAAACCATTTCAATATCAAGTGCCGACAACTTTTCAAGTGCCTTGACAACAAAAGCATTAAACGGCGATACAATGCAGTCATAATAAACTTTCATTGCCTTTTCATACTTATCGTAGTAAATTATATTCTCGTCAACAACTGCGTCCTCACAATAGTGTGCACCAAATACGTCACAGCTGAAAAGTGTCTTTTCACTTTCAAGATATGTCACCATAGTATCAGGCCAATGCAAATTAGGAACTATACAGAATTTCAATACCTTTCCGTCACCCAAATCAAGCTCTGCACCGTCTTTTGCAATATGCTCCTTAAAAGTCATATTTGTTATTTCTTTTAGATTTCTTATAGCCGCAATACTGCCCACAACTTCAATGTCAGGATTTAATTCAAGTATCTTCTTGACACTTCCCGAATGGTCAGGCTCTGTATGATTGCATATCAAATAATCAATCTCAGAAACAGGCATTATTTCTTCGATATTTGAAATATACGAATCAAGTAACTTTTCGTGTGCTGTTTCTATAAGTGCCGTCTTTTCACCCTTTACAAGATACGCATTATATGTCGTACCGTATTCCGTTTTCATAAAAATATCAAATGTTCTTAGTGTAGGGTCTTTCACTCCCACATAAAAAATATTATTCTTTAATTCAAGCATTTTTTATCATTCCTTTCACCGTTAATGTTATTTACAAACAATAGATACCCAATCTTTTCTTTGCTTGATTGAATTTATTTCAAAGCCGCATTTTTCAAGTGCCGCTTTAACGTCGTCTACTCTGTCCTCGATTATTCCCGAAGTAATAAACACACCGCCTTGTTTCATATATTCACGCGCTTTTGGAGCAAGCGCTATAATGACATCTGCAACAATATTTGCCACAACAACGTCATATTCATTTTTGGCAATTTCATTTTGCAATTCTGTATTTGTAATTATATCTCCGGCTTTAACCGTATATTTTGATATGTCGACATCATTCATGCCTGCGTTCTGATATGCAATATCAACCGCATTCGGGTCAATATCAACCGCAAACGCACTGTCTGCACCCAACAACAATGATATAATTGACAAAATACCGCTGCCGCAGCCCAAATCAAGCACTTTAACGCCCGGTTTTATGTATTTTTCAAGTGTTTCGATACAAAGCTGTGTTGTATAGTGTCCGCCTGTACCGAAACTCATACCCGGATTTATATTGAATACAATTCTGTCGGTATTATCTTTAAGTTCTTCCCATTCAGGCTTGATAAGAATTTTTTCGCCTACTTCCAACGGGTGAAAATACTTCTTCCAGTTATTCGCCCAGTCTTCTTCCTTCATATTGTCAATATGGATTTCAAGTCTGCCGAACTCGTTTTCATCATCAAGCTGTTTCATTTCGGCAACAGTATTTCTGATTGCCATAAGCATTTCATGACCTGCCGCATTATCGCTGACATAGGCGATTACTTCCGTTTCGCCCTCTTTTTCCTTAATCAGCTCATCATCAACATAATCCCAATACTGTTTATTGTTTTCAAGAAAATCTTTAAAATCTTTTTCGTCCTCAATTTCGAGACCTGTTATCCCAAGCTGATACAGTCTTCCGCTCAAAGGCTCAATACCCTCTGACGTCGTAAATATAGATACTTTAATCCAATCCATAATATCCTCCGTGTTTATAAAATCATTTGCAAAAAGCAATACACTCTCGGTATTGCTTTTTTAGTTATTAATCAAGAAAATCTTTTAATTTCTTACTTCTGCTCGGATGACGAAGTTTTCTTAGTGCCTTTGCCTCAATCTGTCTTATTCTTTCTCTTGTTACGTCAAATTCCTTACCTACTTCTTCAAGCGTTCTTGCACGTCCGTCGTCAAGACCGAAACGAAGTCTTAAAACCTTCGCCTCTCTTTCAGACAATGTTTCCAAAACCGCTCCAAGCTGTTCCTTTAGAAGTACAAAACTTGCCGCCTCTGACGGTGCAGGTGCGTCCTCATCCGGAATAAAGTCGCCAAGATGGCTGTCCTCTTCTTCGCCGATAGGAGTTTCAAGCGAAACAGGCTCTTGTGAAATCTTTGAAATTTCACGTACTTTATCAACAGGCATATTTAGTTCTTTTGCAAGTTCTTCAGGCGTAGGTTCACGGCCAAGCTCCTGCACAAGCTGTCTTGAAACCCTTACAAGTTTGTTGATGGTTTCAACCATATGAACAGGTATTCTGATTGTACGCGCTTGATCCGCAATGGCTCTTGTGATAGCTTGTCTTATCCACCATGTCGCATATGTTGAGAATTTATAACCCTTTGTATAGTCAAACTTATCAACAGCCTTGATAAGACCAAGATTACCCTCTTGAATAAGGTCAAGGAAAAGCATACCGCGACCGACATAACGCTTTGCTATACTTACAACAAGACGCAAGTTAGCCTCTGCCAAGCTTTTCTTTGCTTTTTCGCCGTCCGCAATCAATAAATCAATCTGCTTTTTAGTATCTTCGTCTATCTCCTCGCCAATTTCTTCAAGCTGTTCTTTCGCTGTTTCTCCGTCTGCCATTCTTTTGGCAAGTGACAATTCTTCCTCGGGAGTAAGCAGATTAACTTTACCTATTTCTTTTAGGTACATTTTAACGTGGTCATCAATATTGATGCCCTCCGGAACAGACAAGTCCTCAAGTTCTTCCTTGCTTACTTCGATTTCTTCAAGTTCCTTATCCAAATCTTCAACAAGTTCGATAGATTCTTTTTCAAAAATGTCATAAAGTCTTTCTATTTCTTCCGGTGTCACTTCAATGTCTTCAAAAGCGTCACTTATTTCCTTAAAAGTAAGTACCCCTTTTTTCTTACCTTTTTCGATAAGTTCTCTTTTAATGTCTTTCTTCTTTTCCTGCATTAAACTATTCCTCCCAAGTATTTTTCTCATTTAGAAGTTCTTCACGTTGCTTAAACAAATCCATCAAATTCGTAGGGTCTGTTTCGGCATTGATACGCATATTCAACTTCTCCAATTTAATTGTATATAAAAGTTCTTTGACGGTTTCTTCGTCACCGCTGTAAACTTCAAGATTATAAAAAACTTCCGACGCCTCACTCAAATCGTCGTTCGAAAAATCATTTAACATCATTGCCGGATCGGGTGACATTCCGTTTTCATAGCTGTCATACATACTTTTTGCCAAACGTCTGTACACATCTGTTGCAAATTCATCGGCTTTAATCTGTGCCGACGACATTTTATAAAGTTTTTTACTTTGCGATATAAGTCCCAAAAGTCGTTTTTCAGCTTCAAGCAAACTGCTTGTAACCATTTGATTTTTCGTTGTTTCACGCTTTCTTTGTTCGACTTTTTTCTGATACTCATTTTTAGTCGGTATTCTTTTATAACTGCCCTTCGATATTTTTTCACGGTATTTGCTTGCTATCGCCTCTCGGCTTATTCCTGTATCCTCCGCGACTTTCGTTATATAGGCGTCTACCTCAACAGCGTCTTTTAATTTTGTAAATATGTTTACTACCTCATCTATAAACAGTATCTTGCCGTCCGTACTCGTTACGTCGTACTGCTTTTTTATCAAAGAAATCTTAAATTCAGTGGCAGGCATCGCATTCTTGACCGCCTCTTTGAATTTTTCAACTCCGTTTTTGTTTATGTATTCATCGGGGTCTTTGGCATTTTTAAGCCGTATCACCCTTGCTCTGCCGCCTACATTGTTTATTATGTCAATGGCTCTTAACGCCGCTTTTGTACCTGCCTCGTCACTGTCGTAACATATCAGTATTTCACTGCCGTAACGCAACATCAATTTAGCTTGATTTTCCGTAATAGCCGTACCGAGCGTTGCAACAATATTTTTTATACCGGCTTGATATACGGATATTACATCCATATACCCCTCGCACAGTATTATCTCCGACGATTTTGCATTTTTCGCCAAGTTGAGCGAAAATAAGTTTCTGCCTTTATCAAAAACAGGTGTTTCGGGCGAATTCAGATATTTAGGTATTTTATAACCGTTAATTTCTTTATTGTCGTGCATAATTCGACCGCCGAAACCGATAACATTTCCTCTAACGTCAATTATCGGAAACATGACACGATCTCTGAATTTATCGTATATTCTGCCCTCACGGCTTACGGCAAGTCCGCCCTCGACAATTTCTTCTGTTTTAAATCCTTGCGAAGTCAAATATTTAAGCAAATGATCGTGTCCTTCGGGTGCATATCCCAAACCGTATACCGTAACCGTTTTCCAAGGTATATTACGTTTTGCAAAATACTTCTGACCTTTTTCGCCTATGTTTTTATCACGCAGGCAATTATAAAAAAATCTCGCTGAAAGTTTGTTCATTGCCAAAATACGCTTCTTCTTTTCATGCGACGCGTCCGAAAAATTTCCATCATCTTCGGGAATTATTATACCTGCATTGTCGGCAAGCAACTTCAACGCATCAATAAAGTCAAGATTTTCTGTACGCATTACGAACTGCACCAAATTACCGCTCGCACCGCATCCGAAACAGTGAAAAAGCTGTTTCTCCTGACTTACATGGAATGACGGTGTTTTTTCATGATGAAACGGACAAAGTCCGCTGTAATCACGTCCCGATTTTTTTAATTGTACATATCTCGATACATAGTCAATTATGTCATTTTCATCACATATTTGCGCTATCATATCGTCTGAAATTCTTCTTGGCACACCGTCACCTCCTTTTATCAATGGTACTATTTTCACACATAATGCGTAAAAATATACTTATCTTATCGTTTCAATTATTCTTTCTGCTAAAATCTTGCATTGATTTATAGCATATGTATCTTCATTTGCCGGTTTCTGAGCAGATACACCGAAATGTCCCATACCCGATACAGAGCTGTTGCCTATAAGCGTCATACCCGAAACAAGTGCGCATGAATGAATATGCTCCAAAGTCCTTTCCTGACCGCCGTACTTTGACGCACCGACAGTTACCGCCGCCATAGGCTTTCCGAGCCACTTTTTATTAGCTCTTGCATCCCTTGTCTTGTCAAAGAAACATTTCATCTGACCTGTCATAGAACCAAAATAAACAGGACTTCCGAAAACAACAAAATCAGCTCTTTCGATTTTATCAAATAATGTATCAAGTTTTGTATCTTTATAGCACTTTTTTGTACAAGGCGTTGAACAGGCTACGCAAAACGGTGTTTTTGTATCCATAATCGCCTCACTGACACTGCAAATTTCAGTTTCTGCACCCTTTTCGGCACAGTGTCTTAAAATTTCGTTAAGCAAAAATGCTGTATTTCCGTCATTGTTATGACTTCCGTTTAATGCTAATATGTACATATTATACGCTCCAATCTTTCATCAAAACAGAGGTAAAAATACACTTCACGTTATATTTACCCCCATTTTCTCATTTTATAACATTTTATTTATATTATATTGAAATTTTATTCAAAAAATGCTTTATGTCTTAAAAACTTTCGCTTTTTATAATACAACATACGCACCCAAAAATCCTTTTTTAATTTTAAAATTTCTCATAATCCGCAAAAAAGAGGATGATACCACCCTCTTTTTTGTAACTAATTCATAACAGCTGTACCGATAATGCTGTTAATATCTTCAATATTATAACGTTCCATATATTCTTTGATCTCTTGCTTTACAGGAAGAATTAAATCCGGTTTTACAAAAAGTCCTGTACCCAAAGCCACAAGCGAAGCACCGGCAAGCATAAATTCGATTACGTCCTCACCGCTCATAACTCCGCCCATACCTATCAATGGCAAATTTACAGCCTCGTGCACTTCATGAATCATTCTGACTGCAACAGGTTTTACGGCAGGGCCTGAAAGTCCGCCTGTATTGTTTGCCAAAATCGGACGTCTTGTGTGTATGTCAATTTTCATACCCATAAGCGTATTTATAAGCGACAATCCGTCTGCTCCGCCCGCCTCTGCGGCTTTTGCGATTTCAGTGATTGAAGTTACATTCGGTGAAAGTTTTACAACAAGCGGTTTCTTTGAATGTTTTTTCACTGCACTTGTAAGTTCGTTTACTACTTTAGGGTCTGTTCCGAACGCCAAACCGCCGTGCTTTACATTAGGGCAAGAAATATTCATTTCTATGATTGCAACGTCAGTATCTGAAAGAATTTCAGCCATTTCACAATATTCCTCTATCGTGTTACCCGACATATTTGCAATTACATTTGTGTCATATTCCGCAAGTATCGGCATTATGTGCTTTGCGAAATGCTCAACACCCGGATTTTGAAGTCCGACACTGTTTAATATACCGCTCGGCGTTTCTGCAATTCTCGGAGGTTTGTTTCCCTCTCTCGGTACTCTTGTAAGACCTTTTGCACCGAACCCTCCGTACTCCTCGATAGATACAAATTCATTGTATTCCATACCGAAACCAAAAGTACCCGATGCAGTTACGATAGGGTTTTTAAATTCAACACCGCAAAAATTAATTTTTGTATTAGTCATTCAGAGTCACCTCCTCAGAATAGAAAACAGGACCGTTTGTACAAACCTTTGCATATCTGTCCGTACCCTCTTTATTCGTTTCACAGCTGCATACAAGGCAAGCACCGATACCGCAGCCCATACGCTGTTCCAAAGACACCTGACACTTTATACCTCTGCTTTCCGCAATTTTCTTAACAGCTTTAAGCATAGGCATAGGACCGCATGAATAAATCATATCGCACTTATGCGAATCAAGATATTGTTCCATAGCCGATGCAATATATCCGTTGTAACCGTAACTTCCGTCATCTGTTCCGACTATAACCATATTTGAAACATCGTTAAATTCATCTTCCATAACAACTCTGTCTTTACTTCTGAAACCGAGAAATACATCGGCATTTATATTCTTTGCCAATTTATATAGCGGAAATACACCAATGCCGCCACCGATTATAACAGCATTTTTCACACTGTCCTTTATTTCAAAGCCGTGTCCCAAAGGTCCCATAACATCTATATAATCGCCGACTTCTTTTTTGGCAAGTTCCTCTGTACCCTTACCCTTGACTTCAAAAATAAATCTTACTTTTCCGTTTTCGGCGTCACAAATACTTATAGGACGTCTTAAAAATGTGCTGTCACCGCAATTTATATGAAGGAACTGTCCGCATTGTGCCTCTTTTGAAATATCTTCACTTTCGATTACAAAATCAAAAATTCCGTCTATAATTTTCGTCTTGCTGATTAGTTTGCAATTCTCAACTTTTTTCATCTGCTACTCCTTATAACACGCTTGTAAGATCATTTTTCATTCTGATTGCCTCTGCTCTTGCCGCCTCGGCAAACTGTTCTTCTTTCCAATCGCCCTTTTTATATGCACACATAATACCTCTTGACGAGTTCACTATCGCACCAAGTCCGTCCTCATTAAAGCATGGCTTAACGCCCTCTGCACCGCCGCCTTGTGCACCGTAACCCGGTACAAGGAAGTATGATTTAGGCATAAGCTTTCTCAAAACCTTTGCCTGTTCGGGATATGTTGCACCGACAACCGCGCCAACTGCACCGTATCCGCTCTTGCCGATAGTTTCTTCGTTCCACTTATTAACACACTGTGCAACCTTTTCATATATATGTTCGTCACCGACAAGCAAATCCTGTAATTCGCCGGATGACGGATTAGATGTCTTTACAAGTGCAAATATCGCCTTATCAAACGTCTTACAATCATTTACAAACGGCTGTATTCCGTCTGTTCCCAAATAAGGATTTACTGTAACACAGTCAACAGGGCAAGGCTCACATTCCACACCGTCTATATCAACTTTACCGAGATATGCTTTTGAATAAGCCTCTGCCGTACTGCCTATATCATTTCTCTTTACGTCAAGAATTATATACAAGCCCTTTTCTTTTGCATACGAAATAGTTCTGTGCATTACTTCCTCACCGTACAGACCGTACATTTCATAGAAAGCCGACTGTGGCTTTACAGCAGGTACAACGTCATAAAGTGCGTCTATAAGACCCTTGTTAAATTCCCATATAGCCTCTGTCGCACCCTTTAAATTCTGTCCGTATTCGGCATATGCTTTTTTTCTGATATACTCCGGAACATATTCGATTTTCGGGTCAAGTCCGGCTACTGACGGATTGCCCTTTTCCTTAATTTTCTGTACTAATAAATCTACTGACATTGCTTACCTCCTATGCAAGTTCACCATTGCTTACAACTATTTTTCCGCCTACTATAACGTATTCCGGTTTACCGCAAAGAGTAAAGCCGTCAAACGGAGAGTTTTTGCTCTTTGACTGGAATTTTGAAATATCAACCGTCCATTCTTTTGACGGATCAAATATCGTAATATCGGCGTCTGCGTCTATTGACAAACTGCCTTTATTTATTCTTAGTATTCTTGACGGATTGACTGCCATTTTTTCAATAAGTTCGTTCAAAGTCAAAACACCGGATTTTACAAGGTATTGAAGTCCCAATCCCAATGATGTTTCAAAACCTACGATACCGTTTAATGCAAGTGCAAATTCGCAATTTTTCTCATCAATATGGTGCGGCGCGTGGTCTGTTACGATACAATCAATCGTTCCGTCTTTCAATCCCTCTTTGATTGCCTCGACATCGTCAGAAGTTCTTAAAGGCGGATTCATTTTCGCATTTGTATTAAAGCCGTCAACAGCATTTTCAGTAAGTGTAAAGTAATGCGGGCAAGTTTCGCAAGTAACGTTTACTCCGCGTTTTTTAGCCTGTCTTACAAGTTCAACAGAACCTCTTGTACTTACATGCGCAATGTGAATTGCAGTATGTGTAGCTTCTGCGATTAGTATATCTCTTGAAACCATTACTTCTTCTGCCGCTCTTGTTATACCCTTTAAACCAAGATATGTTGCCATAAATCCCTCGTTCATCTGACCGCCGTCGGCAAGACCCAAGTCCTCACAGTGAGATATAACGGCTATATCAAACATTTTTGCATATTCCAACGCTCTTCGCATAAGCCCCGATTCAACAACAGGTCTGCCGTCATCTGATATTGCAACCGCACCGGCATTTTTAAGTTCGCCGATTTCAGCAAGCTCCTTACCCTCAAGGCCTTTTGAAATTGAGCCTATCGGATATACGTTTACATGACCGACTTCCTTAGCCTTTGTCTTTATATAAGTAACAATCGGCTCACTGTCTGTTACAGGCTTTGTATTCGGCATACAAGCGATTGATGTGATACCGCCCATTGCGGCACTTCTTGTACCCGATTCAATATCTTCTTTATATTCCTGTCCCGGATCTCTCAAATGGCTGTGCATATCAACAAGTCCCGGTGACACAATTTTACCTTCTGCATCTATAACGGTAACGTCACCGTCGGCATTAATGTTTTCGCCTATTTCGGATATAACACCGTTATCCACAAGTACGTCCGCTACTTTATCAAAATCATTTTTAGGGTCAACTACCCTACCGCCTTTAATTAATATCTTCATATTCTTTCCCTTTCGTTAGTCTTCAAATCCGCCTCTTGACAATATATACATAACTGCCATTCTGACTGCAACACCGTTTGTAACCTGCTCATTTATAACGCTTTGTTCGCCGTCAATGACGCTTGATGAAAATTCCACACCGCGATTTACCGGTCCCGGATGCATTACAAGTGCGCCCGGTTTTGCAAGTTTTAATCTCTCGTTGTCAACTCCGAAGAATCTGTAATATTCTCTTATACTTGGGAACAAGCCTTTTTTCTGTCTTTCAAGTTGTATTCTAAGTCCCATAACAACATCTGCGTCTTTTATTGCGTCCTCAACATTGTTAAATACTTTTACTCCAAGTCTTTCCATTCCCGGAGGCATAAGCGTTGTAGGACCGCCTACGCTTACATCTGCACCAAGCTTTGTAAGTCCGTAAACATTACTTCTCACAACTCTGCTGTGGTAAATATCGCCTATAATCGCAACTTTAAGACCTTTAAATCCGCCTTTTTTCTCCTTGATTGTAAGCATATCCAAAAGTGCTTGCGTAGGGTGTTCATCCATACCGTCACCGGCATTGATTACCGATGCACTTACAAGCGGAGCGATAAGATGCGGTGCACCGCTCATATTATGTCGCATTACAAGAATATCGGTACCCATTGCATTGATTGTTTCGGCAGTGTCTATAAGCGTTTCGCCTTTCTGTACCGATGAACCGCTTGCAGTAATATTAGCCGCGTTGGCACTCATATATTTAGCCGCAAGCTCAAAAGATAATCTTGTTCTTGTACTGTTTTCATAAAATAGATTTACAACAGTTTTGCCTTGAAGATGAGGAGTCTTTTTATTAGGCTGACCTAATATAAGTTTCATCGTTCCGGCTGTTTCAAGTATGTTTTCTATTTCTTTCGCACTTATGTCTTTAAGTCCGAGTAAATCTTTCTTCATTATTAATTATCCCCCTTACCGCATATTGATACTTTTTCTAATTTATCATCGTTTATTACAACATCAATATATTCATCATGCGAAGTCGGAACATCTTTTCCAATGTAGTCAGCACGGATAGGAAGTTCTCGGTTTCCTCTGTCTACAAGTACCGCAAGTTCGATTTTTTCCGGACGTCCCATGTCAAAAAGTTCTTCCATCGCCGCCCTTATAGTTCTGCCTGAATACAATACATCGTCAACTAAGATTATTTTCTTATCCTCTATTGAAAATGCAATGTCGTTTCCCGCAACTACCGGGTGCTTGCTGAGTCTTGTCAAATCATCTCTGTAAAACGTTATATCAAGACTTCCGAGTTCAAGCTTAATACCCTCGATTTCTTCGATTTTCTTGATTATAAGCTTTGCAAGTGATACACCTTTCGTTTGAATACCTATTATGACAAGATTTTCAGTTCCTCGATTTCTCTCAACAATTTCATATGCAATTCGGCTGACCGCTCTTTTTGAGGTAGCCTCATCCATAAGCAATGTTTTTTCTTCGTAATTCGCCATAACCTTTCCTCCGTCTTGGCTGTACTGTATTATATTACGCCATATTTATTTATATTATTATATAACATAATTCACTTTTTGTCTATACAATGACAGACAAAACATTCAAAATAATTTGCTGATGTATTTTCGGTGGCAAGAAAAAAGCACGTTTAAAACGTGCTTTTAATTAATTATATCAAACTTATGCAACAACTGTTCTATTAAACGGTAATCATACAATTTTTCAACAAATACAAATGTTTCATCACACATCTCATCAAACAAAACAGAAAACGGAATATCCTTATATTCATAATCTGATATAGGGGTTTCAAATGTCATCGCCTTTTTTATGTACTTCACATCTTTACTTTTATCTAAATATGAAATCAATCCGTCATAAATTTTCATATTTTCATCTACAGATTCAATTCTTATCTGAACTCCTGATTCTATCTTTACAGTATAAGTTTTCATTTATCAATACCCCTGTTGAAAATACGCTATAGCTTGTTTTACTGTTATCCCCAATTACCCTTTCCGTATATTTTATCATAGTACTTGCATTGTTCTAAAAATGTTGGTAACTATCTTGTGCCTCTTTGGGTGCATTTGGTTTTAATCTTTCCACATAGTTCTCATCTCTGTAACACCAATCAGGATTAGATGCCCAAAGCAAATCTGATTTTTTCACCCTCTTAAATTTATTTTTCTCGTTGTTTCCTCTTTATTCAATTTATATTTATTTTAAATTTTTCTTCTGATGTTAATTGTGTATATTTTATTTTCCTTGCTTTTAAATATTTTGCTAATTTTCCTAAGTCATATTCAGATGGTGGCAATATTTCTGAGGGACCTCCTGCATATAGTCCGCAAAAACTTTCACAATCAGGGTCAGGTATCATATTATTCACTTTGCTCACCTACTTTCTATAAAAGGTGTCAGAAATAACAGTCTTTCCTCTTGCATAATTATATTATAGCATAAATTATCATTTTTTCAACAAAAAGAAGATACAGGAAATTGATGATTTTCCACTTTACAAATTCAAACATTTCTGATATACTGATAGTGGTATCATTTGGTGTGGGATTAGGTTCCCTGGAAGAAATGCTATTATAGCAGAATATTCCCTGGCATCAAATGATACTTTTTATTTTTGATTTTTCTCTTGTTCTGCTTTTTCACGTTCTTCTTCCACCATTCTCATATACTCTCCGAATTTCTGCGCGTGTTTCTTCGCTCTTCGACATAAAGCCGTCAACTCTTCTTTTGTCAATTTTCTTTCTGTATTGTCCGAGTTCTCATTCTTTAAGTCTTTTTCTTGATTTTTCATATTTTATCCTCTCTTTCTTAAATTAATAAATATCATATTTCAAGATTAATTTTCAATTTTAGGATTAACATCTGCAAATTTTTCACGTATACTATATATAAAGCCGTTGTTTTGAAACAGGATTCTTGGCAATTGGAGCCTTGCCTTCTGGAGTAAGACAACGGCTTTTTTATTGAAATTAATATCACAAAATAATTTTATTATCTATATTCTGCCTCAAAAATTCTTGACAATTATTTCATTATAGACTATACTATCTGTTAAGGATACAATATTTATACTACCTAATGGCGCCTTTGTTGTGCCGTTTCGTATAGATATTGTATCCTTTATTATTTAACTGAAATATATTCCGTAAGAAAAACGTGTAGAACCTATTTAAAACAAAAACAAACCGCCAAACTTAGCGGTTTGTTTTCAAATTGGTGGAGGTGAGGAGAATCGAACTCCTGTCCGAAAACATATCCACCCAAGTTTCTCCGAGTGCAGGTTATGGTCAAGATTCCCTTTGATACTACTCCACAACCAAAGTTATATCATCGGTAGTCCTTAAATCATGGAAAAGGTCAGGACGTCCCTTTACTCACGTTCACCACTAAAATGATGCCTTGCCCTATGCCGTGGTACTCACAGGGGAGACAACGCCGCAATTAGGCAGCGTAAGCTAATTCTGTATCGTTAGCGTTTATATTTAAAAGTTTGAGCCGTTTTAAGTGGCACTCAACACTACTCGCTACTCGGGATTCAACATCCCCGTCGAAACCATTGCACCCCCATATTAATAACGGTTATAATTTTTTATCGACCGCTCAATATTACGTTTTGCGTCTTTCTTTGCAATATCTTCACGCTTATCATAAAGTTTTTTACCCTTTGCAACTGCCAAAGATACTTTAACCAAAGAACCTTTCAAATACACTGCAAGAGGAATTAAAGCATAACCGTCCTGCTGCATTTGGTTTGTAAGTTTCAATATTTCTTTCTTATGAAGAAGAAGCTTTCTGTCCCTAAGAGGGTCACGATTAAATATATTTCCCTGTTCAAAAGGGCTTATATTCATCTGCTTTATAAATACTTCCCCGTTTTTGATTGACGCATACGCGTCGGTAAGATTAACCTTACCCAATCTTGCAGATTTAACTTCTGTTCCGGCTAATTCTATGCCGGCCTCTATTGTTTCCAAAATAAAATACTCGTGACGAGCTTTTTTATTCTGTGCAAGAGTTTTTGTATTTTCTTTTTTATCCGCCATAGAAATTCTCCTTTCGTCAAACTGCTTTGATATTATAACATATCCTAAAACAAATTGCAAACAAAATCATATATTAAGATTTTCTCTCATTATGCAAAATGTGCTTTTTTTCGCCGACTTTATATAATTTACTCTCATACGCATTATTTTCATCGTAAACAAGCTTCGGTACAGGTGACGGCTTACCGTTTTCATCAAGCGAAACCATCGTAAAAAATGCGGTCAATGCAATCTGTTTATTTCCTGTAATAAGGTCCTCAGACTCAACCGTCACAAAGACCTCCATTGACGAACGTCCCGCATATATGACCTGTGCCTTACACGTTACAAGCTCACCCACCAGCACCGGCTTTTTAAAATTAAGCTCGTCAACTCGTGCGGTGACAACGTTTGTGTGGGCGTGTTTCTGTGCCGCAACCCCTGCCGCACTGTCCATCATTTTCATAATTTCACCACCGTGCACATTCCCCGCCGGATTAGCCTGCATTGGCAATACAAGCTGTGCAAGTATCGAATGTGAGTGTTTCATTGTCTGTGATTCCATTATGTCGCCTCCCTACTACACATTTTTAATTATTTTTAGCATTTTCAAGCATTTGCTTTGCGTGACTTAAAGCAAGTTCCGTAACCTCGCCGCCGTCGATTATTCTCGCAAGTTCAAGTTCTCTGCCTTCTTCGTCAAGTTCTTTTAAAGTTGTAGACGCCATTTCACCGTCTGTATTCTTCTGTATCAAATAATGATTATCCGCCATTGCCGTAAGCTGCGGAAGGTGTGTAATACAAATAACCTGCCTGTTTTTTGCAATAACCGCAAGTTTTTTTGCAATACTCATTGCCGCCTTACCGGAAACACCGGTATCAATTTCATCGAATATCATCGTATCAACGCCGTCCGAATCAGCCAAAATCGACTTTATCGCAAGCATTACTCTTGACAATTCACCGCCCGACGCAATTTTCACAAGTGGTTTTAACGGCTCACCCGGATTTGTGCTGATTAAAAACTCAACCTTATCCATACCGTTATCGTAAAATGTACCGTCATTCTCTATACTAACCTTAAATTTGGATTTTTCCATATTAAGCTCGTGCAACGATTTTTCGATATTTTCTTCAAGAACTTTTGCGGCATTTTCACGTCTTTGTGTAAGCACATTGCCCTTTTCTTTAAGCTCTTTTGTTATATTTTTAAGTTCTTCTTTAAGTTCGTTTGTTCTCTCATCACTTAGCTTTATATCATTAAGTTCGCTTTCGGCTTTTTTCAAATATTCAAGTATTTCTTCAATACTGTTTCCGTATTTGCGTTTCAGTCTTGAAATCAAATCAAGTCGTTCTTCAATCTCGTTTAAAGTCTGCTCATCAAATTCAACCGTTTCGCCGAACTCTTTTATTTCGTGTGCCGTATCTTCAAGCGAATACATAATTTCATTTAAAGTATCATAAATCGATTTAAGTTGAGGATTTAAGTCGCTTATCTGAGAAATCTCATTCACGGCAATGCTTATACCGTCATATGCGGATTGTATTTCATCACCCTCATACAAGTTCATATACGCCTCATTTACGGACTTTGTTATCTGCTCCGCATTAGTGTATATATCACGTTGTTCTCTTAAATCGTCCTCCTCGCCTTTTTCAAGCGATGCTTTTTTTATTTCCTTAACTTGATATTCAAGCAAGTCAATTCTCTGCATTTTTTCCTGCTCGTCCATTTCAAGTGAAGAAATCTTCTTTTCTATTTCACGTTTTTTTGATAATATGTCCTTATACCTGTTTATATATTCCTCATTATCGGCATACGCGTCCAAAAACGTAATATGTCTTATCGGCGTCAAAAGTGCCTGATTATCGTGCTGACCGTGAATATTAATAAGTCTGTCCGATATTTCACGAAGTATGTTAAGCGTTACAACCATTCCGTTTATTCTCGCTACGCTTTTTCCCTCTTTTGTAACTTGTCGTGTAATTATAACAGTTCCGTCCTCAACGTCAATATCGTTTTCTTCAAGAATATTTATAACACTTTTAGGTGCGTCAAAAACAGCTTGTACAACAGCCTTATCCGTACCGTATCTTACAAGCTCTTTATTTGCTCTGTCGCCCAAAATCATATTTATCGAATCTATTATAATCGACTTACCCGCACCGGTTTCACCTGTAAGCACACTTACACCGTCATGCAAATTTATGTCAAGTTTATCTATCACCGCTACATTTCTGACAGAAAGCTGGTTTAACATACTTTGTAATACTCCTTACTGAAATAATTGAATCAATTTTTCTGCAATTTCCGCTGCCTTTTCTTCATTTCTTGCAATTATTAGCAATGTATCATCACCGGCAATAGAACCCAAGAACTCGTTACGCATAGACGCGTCAACAGACGCCGCAACAGCCGACGCCATTCCCGGATATGTTTTCACAACGATATTATTCATTGCATAATCAACGCTGATTACCGTATCGGTAATCATATTTATACGTCTGTCAAGTTCCTCCGGAATATCCTTAGAAGATGAATAAACACTTCCACCGTCAGGCAACGGTATTTTTATAAGTCCAAGTTCCTTAATATCTCTTGATACAGTCGCTTGTGTAACATTATACCCGCACTTATTGAGTTCACCTATAAGTTGTTCATGAGTCTTGATATTCTTCTCATGAATTATTCTGAGAATTTGACCCTGTCTTTTGTACTTCAACTCTTATCCTCCCTAATTACGATAACTTTTTAATTAATGTGTCGTAAAACGACTGTTCACCGATTTTTATTAGTTCAAAATCATATTCGGATTCGGTAATTATTACTTCGTCCGCATTTTTTATATATCCCTGAATGTCACCGTCCGCCGTAACAACCGCATCCGCATTTCCGTATTCTCCGTCAAGCTTTATTCTTATATCCTTGTTTGACGAAAGTACCGCACTTCTGACAGACAACATATGCGCACATATCGGAGTCGCAACATACAATCTCATACAAGGGTCTACCACCGGTCCGCCGGCTGATATTGAATAACCAGTAGAGCCGGTCGGTGTTGCGATTATAAGTCCGTCAGCGGTGTATCTGTTTACCGCTACACCGTCAGTCGAAAGTTCCATATAGATAAGTTTTTCGCCCGCCACTTTCGACACCACAACGTCATTAAGCGCGTGAAACGAGAATTGAATTTTATTTTCTTTTCTTATTTCCGCTTTCATCATCATTCTTTTTTCGATGATGAAATCATCCTGTAAAAACTTTGAAATAGCGTCCTCCATATCGTCTATTTCAATCTCGGTCATAAAACCGATTTTACCGAGGTTTATTCCCAATACGGGAATTTTTCTTTTTGCACATTCCGCAGCTCTCTGCAAAATAGTACCGTCACCGCCGAGAACAATAAGATATTCCGCATTGTCAAGTATCTCGCTTTCGGCAACGTAATTAACATTCAATCCAAGAACGCTGTACGCCTCATCTATATAAATTTCAGCTTTTCCGTTTAAAAATTCAACAAGTCGCTTTGTGTTTACCAGACCTATATCCTTACTGTTATTAGGTATTACCGCTATTCTTTTCATAAATGTATCACCTCACTACCCCTATTATACATATTATACACCACAAATTGCTTTTTTTCAATAGTTTTTATCGCATTGATTTATTGATTTATATTTGCATTTTTTTTCGTTCTATGGTAAAATTCCTTTAATAATTAAGTGATAAGGGGAATTTAAAATGTCAATTTCATTTCGCGGAGCAAAAAAATATAAAAAGCATAACGGATTTGATAAATCAGCCGAAATACATTCACCGCTCCCTGCACCTGTATACTTTTTTAATCTTGTTCAAAACACTGATGTTACGTTAAGTCCGCTTGTCGAAGTCGGTGATACGGTTGAAATCGGTTCAAAAATCGCCGATCTTGAAAGCTATGACGCAATGCCGTTATACAGTTCCGTATCGGGTATTGTTACATCTGTAAGCGATACGTTTATATGTGTTGAAAATAATATGAAATACACCGCAGTCCAAACTCAAAAAACGGATGATATTGACTCTCTTACCACGCGTGAAATGTTGTGGATTATTCGTGAGGCAGGTATTTGTGAAGTCAGAAACGGTATTCCGGCACACATACTTTTAGGTACTGAAAAAACCCCTGAATATATTATAGTACCTACATTTGACAGCGACCCGTATGTTTCCTCACCGCAGTTTGCCTCACTCGGAAACACCGAAAAAATCCTAAAAAGTCTTAACATTGTGATGAAAATTCTTAATACAAAAAAGGCAATTATAGCCGTTGAAAATAATACAAAAAAAATATTTTCCGATTTCAAACTAAATCTTAGATATAACGAAAATATTTCTCTCTGCTCGCTCAAAGCACGTTATCCGCAGAGCAGAGATGACATTCTTGTGAAAACGCTTACAGGCAAGGATATTGACAAAATAAATACCGTCATACTGTCACCCGAAACACTTTGCAACATCTATGACGCACTTACACTCCAAAAGCCTGTTACGGAAAAAATTATAACGGTTTCAGGCGACGATATTCTTCCGCCGAATAATTACAAAGTACCGATAGGCTTGCCTGTTTCGTCACTTCTTCACGACAGCGGATATACTTCTCCCGAAACGGTTATAGTCGGCGGTATCGTTGACGGTCGTCAAATCACCGACCTTGACGAGCCGATAACATCAAGTACAAATTCAATCATTGCATTCAATGACAAATCGAACATTCCAAAATACAGAAAAGAACTTATCTAATCAGATAAGTTCTTTTTCTTTTAAAACTTTATAAAGCAATTCGTATGAACATTCAACAAAATTCTGAATATCTTCTTTTTGTGTATATTCAAATTCCCTGTCCGTATTTGAACTGTAGCTTTCGTAATAATCAACAATAAACTTAACCTGTTTTGTAAGCTGATTATGCTCGTAATACGGCAGATAATCTTTTATTTCACCCGCATTTTTCAGTATATCAAAAGTCGGATGATATGTAAGACTTCTTAAATGCCATACATCAATATCATTCCAGTCCTTTTTTATAACCTTTAAAAATTCTGGGTTTTTCTTATATTCCTCCGCATATTTAACCCTTGTCGGCATATACATCGTAACCGACCACATTATATCCGTCAGCAAATGCACATAATACCCAAGGTAAAACCAATAATCGGCATTTGATTTATCGTTTAGATATTCCTTTTGGAAGTCATTATATCGGCAATCACGTTTCATACCGCTCGGTGACCAATGAGTTATTTTAGGCGGCGGTGTGAACTCACCAAAACTGTCCTTGACCCCGTATCCGCAGTCAGGTGCAACACTGCCTATAACAAACTCTCTATGATATTTTTTAGCGATCAAATTATCAATAAAACACCTTGCCACTCTTAAATGAACTCCCCAAGTTGCCAATATAATACACCTCCGATTACCACTGAGCTATTGCTATATTATACAAAAGTTTAACGCTGTTTTCTATGTCACTCACGCTTGCCATTTCAGACGGTGAATGTACATATCTTGTCGGTACAGAAATACCGCCCGTCTTAATTCCTGCTCTTGTAAGATGAATTGCACCTGCGTCAGTACCGCCGTCCGTCATAATTTCAAGCTGATACGGAATTTTGTTTTTCTTGGCAGTTTCAATCATCATTGTGCGAACATCTGCATCACACATAATCGAATGGTCCATAACCTTTATAGCCGTACCCTTACCGAGTTCAATCGCCATAGTCGGTGCGGACGGTGTATCGCCCGTATCGGTAACGTCAACCGCTACCGCAATATCGGGATTAATCGCAAAAGCTGCCGTTTTCGCTCCGCGAAGTCCCACTTCCTCTTGAGTTGTAAACACGAAATACAAGTCGTTTTCACAATCTTTTATTTCACTCAAAGCCTGCATTAAAATCGCACAGCCGACTCTGTTGTCAAGAGCCTTTGAAACAACATTATCGCCACACTTCACAAATCCGCCGACGAATGATGCGGTATCACCGATTAAAACTGTTTTTTCAGCCTCTTTCTTATCTGCCGCACCCAAATCAACATATAATTTACTTATAGCCGGTTTATCTTTAAAGCTTTCTTCCTCTGCACCGATTACACCCTCAACGCCGTTTGCGAAACGCACACGAAGATTTACAAGATTTCTTAAATTAAGTCCGCCGACTGACGAAAAACGCACAAAGCCTTTATCGTCAATATCGGTTACAATTATACCAATCTCGTCCATATGTGCCGCGAACATAATCTTTTTGCCACTGCCTTTTTTATGAGCGATAAGATTACCCATTGCGTCAACCGAAAGTTCGTCACAATACTTTTTTACATTATCGGAAATAAACTTTCTGATTTCATTTTCCGAGCCCGAAACACTGTTTATTTGTGTTGCTTTTTCCAATACATTTAAAATATCCATTATATCATTTCTCCGATTTTATTTAAAAATAATCTGATATACTCCGTCATACTGTTAATATCATCAGGTGACATTACGGAAACAGGCGAATGAGAATATCTGCAAGGAACAGACGAACTCAGGCATATCGCACCGTCCGCTCCGCTCTGCATTGCACCGCCGTCACTTGTCTGCGGCATTAAAACCTGAGGCTGTACCTTTATTTTCGCCTTTTTAGCGGCTTTAATCATTTTTTCTGTTATTTCTTTATCTGCAATTATTGTTCTGTCTGCAAAATTAACAACCGAGCCATCACCGAGTTTTACACCCGCATTACTTTCACAACCGTACATATCGGCTGTTTCGGCAGATGAAACCGACAATATAACATCGGCATTTATTCTGTGCGATACGATTTTCGCACCTCTTGCACCGACTTCACGCTGTACCAAAAAGCACATATATGTGTCGTATTTATATTCTTTCCCAATCGCATTTATAAGCGAGGTACAAATACCGCTCCTGTCAAGTGCTTTGCCTTTGACATTACTGCCAATTTGCATAAATTCAGTGTCAAAAGTCACATAATCGCCGAGTTTAACGTACTTTTCCGCATCCTCTTTGTCCTTTGCACCGATGTCAATAAACAGCTTTGAAACTGCCACAACATTTTCACGTTCGGACTTTGTCTGCAAGTGTATCGCTTTCATACCGATAACACCCTTGATTTTATCAGCACCGATTACAACCCTTTTTGAAATAATCTTTCGCGGATCAATATTGCCTACCGCTTTAAATTTCAAATAACCCTTTTCGGTTACTCCGCTTATGATAAAACCGGGTTCGTCCATATTAACCGCAACTGCGATTTTTTTACCGCTGTCACTGCCTTTTTTATATGCAATAACATTACCCATTGTATCAATGGTAATATCATCAACCTTATCTTTAATTTCCGCAATTATCAAATTTCGTATATCGTTTTCATTTCCGCTTACGGCATTTATTTCAGACATTTTTTTCAGAAGTTCAGCCATTGCAATTCTCCCCTCTGTTCTTTTATAAATTCAGTCAGCAGATTAACTGTCGCTTTAACATCTGAAACCGCCAAAGTTTCAACTGATGTGTGCATATATTTAAGCGGTATTGATATAAGTGCCGTCGGCACACCGTCACACGCAACTTGTATCTCCCAAGCATCCGTACCTGTATTGCCGCCGTCAACGTCCGTGCTTACCTTTATTCCGTGACGTTTTGATACCGCAAAAAGTTCATCGGTAAGTTTTGGGTGAAGATTAGGACCTACCGAAAGAACAGTACCCGTTCCGACTTCAAACGCATTATCCGAATTGTCAGGCGTTATACCGTGACACACGTCAATCGCAACCGCCATATCTGGATTAATGCCGTATGCAGTGGTTTTACCGCCTCTGCAGCCGACTTCCTCCTGCACTGCCGCAACGGCGTACACATCAATGTCAATATCCAAATCTTTGATATTTTTCATAACACGCATTATCGCCGAAACGCTTGCTCTGTCGTCAAGCGATTTACCGCTGAATTGCTTTTTGCCGAGTCTGCCTACAGACTGTGCAAGAGTTATACTGTCGCCGACTGCTGCAAGTTCTTTAACTTTTTCGGCACTCAAACCTGTATCAACCGCCAATTCTTTTAATTTGGCTGTCTTTCCTTGCTCCAGTAAGTAATTCGGCTTTATGCCTATTACTCCCCACAAATCTTCTTTGCCGTGTACAGTCACTTCGGTTGACGGAAGTGTTCTTTCGTCAACACCGCCGACATTCGCGAATGTCAAATATCCCTCATCCGTAATTGATGTGACAATCAATCCTATTTCGTCACAATGTGCCTCAATCATCAATTTAGGTGCGTTAGGTTTATTACTGCGTTTTACCGCAATCACACTGCCTAAAGAATCGATTTTTACATCATCACAATACTTTTTAAACATATCGGCAATTTGGTCTGTCAAACGATATTCAAATCCCGATATACCACGCATATCACTTAATTTTCTTATAAGTTTTCTCATATTAATTCAACTCATTTACTATTTTCTTGAATAGATTTCCTCTTTCTTCAAAGTTTCTGAACATATCAAAACTTGTACTTGCCGGTGACAGAAGAACAACGTCACCGTCATGTGCCTTACTTCTTGCTGTATTAACTGCATCCTCATAAGACGTTGCACGAATTACCTCTATATCTTTACCGTTTCCGGTCTTATTTATTTCAGCGTCAAGCGCCTCTTGAATTTTATCCGATGTTGCACCGATTAATATAAGCACCTTAACGTGTTCGGCAAGTGCAGGTCCTATTTCGTCATAAGGAATGCCCTTATCCTTACCGCCGGCTATCATTATAACCTTATTAGGAAATACTCTTAGAGTGTTTATCGTTCTGTTAGGGCTTGAATCTATTGAGCTGTTATAATACTTAACTCCGTCAAGTGTTCTTACAAGCTCAATTCTGTGTTCCACACCGCCGAAAGTTTTTGCAACGTTCACTATAACGTCCTTGCTCACCAAACCGCTTACTGCGGCAATAGCAGCCATATAATTTTCGACATTGTGCATACCCGGTATTTTAATGTCCTTGATATTAAGTATTTCTACTATACCTCTTTTTATAATATTTCCGTCAAGATATACGTCAGCCATACCGTTTCTTGAGAAATACTTAACCGCACCGTTTGCACTCTTGCCTATATCTGCCGTAACTTGATTATCTGCATTTACGATAAGCGTATCGCCTTCATTCTGATAAAGCATTATATTTTTCTTTGCGTCGATATATTCCTTGTAATCTTTGTGCATATCAAGGTGGTTCGGACTTATGTTTGTGATAACCGCAATTTCAGGTGACTTTCTCATTGTATGAAGTTGGAATGAAGAAAGTTCAAGAATTACCCAGTCGTTTTCTTTCATTTTCTCGGTATCAGTCAAAAGCGGATTTCCGATATTTCCGCCGAGCCATGTTTTATATCCTGCATCAGTCATCATTTTATGGATAAGCGTCGTTGTTGTTGTCTTACCGTCACTGCCTGTAACGGCAATTATATGTGACGGACACACTTCAAAAAACACTTCCATTTCACTTGTTACGATACTTCCGTTTTCCTTAGCTTTTAAAAGTTCAGGTACGTCATATCTCATTCCCGGAGTTTTAAATATCATATCGCCCGAAAGATTGTTAAGATAACCGTCACCAAGATTGAACTTTACGCCCAACTTCTCAAGTTCGGTATAATTCTCCCCCAAATCTTCTGCACTTCTTCTGTCACAAGCCGTTACATTCGCACCGAGTGACACAAGATATTTTATAAGCGGCAAATTTGATATGCCGATTCCGATTACAGTTATATTCTTTCCGGCAACATTATACTTGAATTCATCTAATTTGTTCATACTAAATTATTCCTCCGAAATTCTTATTTTATCATATTACTCCGAATTTTCTGACTAAACTTAACTGCATATATCAGAAAATATACCAATTATTTTTTCTATTGTATCACAAATGCGTTCAAAAATCAAGGAAATGGGATATTAAAGTAAAACCAAGCATAAAAAAAGGATATTGCATCGCAATACCCTTTTAATATTCTGAATTATTCAGCGTCGTCAGCCTCAACTTCGATTGCCTCTTCAACTTCTACCTCAGGGTCTGTTGAATAAACAAGTGTTTCAGCATTATGGTCTTCTACAGGAGCTTCTTCTTCCTTAACTTCTTCTTCCTTTTCAGGTGTAGGAATTAGAGCACGGATTGAAAGACTGATCTTCTTTTCGTCCCAGTTAAGATCTGTAACCTTAGCCTCAACTTCTTCACCGATTGTAAGAACATCTTCCGGCTTGCCGATTCTTCTGTCAGCAATTTGAGAAATGTGGATAAGACCGTCTACGTTAGGCATAATTTCAGCGAATGCGCCGAATGGCATCATACGAACTATTTTACACTTAACAACGTCACCTACATTAATCTTTGATTGAGCGATTGTCCAAGGATTGTCCTCAATCTTCTTAAATCCAAGAGAAATCTTCTTTGTTTCTCTGTTAAGGTCCTTAATGTAAACATCAAGAACGTCACCCTCTTTAACAACTTCTGAAGGGTGCTTGATTTTATTCCATGAAAGTTCACTGATGTGAACAAGACCGTCAACACCGCCGATGTCAACGAATGCACCGAATGATGTCAGTGACTTAACAGTACCTTGATACTTCTTGCCAACTTCAGCCTCTGCCCAGAACTTTTCTTCTTTTTCTTTTCTTGCAGCCTCAAGAATAACTCTGACTGAACCGATAACACGTCTTCTTCTTTCGTCGATTTCGATTATCTTATAGTTTACAGTTGTTCCTACAAGGCTTTGAAGGTCCTGTACAAATCTTCCGGATGCCTGACGTGCAGGGATAAATACCTGAGAACCGTCTGTAAGTGCAATAACACCGCCCTTAACAGCCTTTATAATCTTTCCTTCCAAAGTCTCGCCTGATTCATAAGCTTCTTTGATTTTGTTCCAGCTTTCCATAGCTACCAATTTCTTTCTTGATAGAACTACTTTACCCTCAGCATCGTTTACGCCTACAACGTAAACCTTGATTGTATCGCCTTCTTTTACTACATCAGACGGCTTAAGTGCAGGGTCATCAGTAAGCTGATCAGCTGCTAATTGTCCGTTATACTTAAAGCCACCCAAATCAACGATGACCTCATTATTGCGAACTTCTACAACTGTTCCCTCTACAATGTCCCCGTTATTAAGAGTTTTACTTTCATACTGTGCAAACAGTTCTGCAAAGTTCTCCTCATTTTTTAAATTTTCACTCATAGCCTTTACTACCTCCTCGATAATACTGCCGGGTGTAGACGCTCCTGCAGTAATACCTATTTTATTATATGTTTTTTCTTGAGGTAAATCCTCAAAAGTTTCGATGTGATAGGTGTGTTTACAGTTTCGCTTTGATATTTCAAACAGCTTTCTTGTATTTGAGCTTTCCTTTCCCCCGATTACAATCATCATGTCCGAATTTCTCGAAAGTTCGTCTGCCTCTTTTTGCCTATCCTTCGTCGCACTACATATTGTATCAAAAACTAGGGTACTTTTGCAAGTTTTTTTTACATTTTGTACGATTTCACCAAAAAAATCTCTATTAATTGTGGTTTGTGCTACAATACATATGTCTTTTGAGGCTAAATTACCGTCAATTTCACTTTTCACGTCGTTAATTATGACAGCTTTGTTATCGCACCAGCCATTTATTCCAATAACTTCCGGATGATTTTTATCGCCGACAATAATAATTTGATACCCCTCTTTGTGATGTTTCGATACAATTTTATGTATCTTTGCCACAAAAGGACAGGTAAGGTCAATATACTCACGACCGTTCATCTTGTCATAAACAGCTTTCGGCACTCCGTGTGCCCTTATAACAACCGTATGGTCACTCGGAATATCCTCTATACTGCCATACGCATACACGCCCTTGCTCGCCAAATCTTCGATTACCTGCCTATTATGAATAAGCGGTCCGAGCGTTGCGATTTTTTTACCGTTTTCGATTTCTTTATAAACATCGTCCACCGCTCTTTTTACACCGTAGCAGAATCCTGCCGTTTTTGCAACATTAATCATTTTTGTTCTCCGATTTTCTTAATATCTGTATTGTCAAACGAATAAATTGTCTGCATAACTTCATCGGCAAGTGTCTGCAAAGTTTCATTATCAGGCTTTTTGCCATAATATTCTTCAAACGTAATAGGTTTACCGAATGTTACTGTGACCTTGTGAAAAGGTTTGTATTCACCGCTTATGCAAAGCGGAATGACAGGCACTTCGGCATACACGGCAATCATCGAAACACCCAATTTAGCCTTTACTCTCTTGCCGTTTTTTATTCTGTGACCTTCAGGAAAAATAAGCATTGCGTCATTATTTTTTAATATTGAAAACGCACCTTTTATAGCACCTATATCGCCTCTGCCGCGCTGTATCGGAAACGCACCGAGTTTTTTTATAAGTCCGCCGAAAAGCTTATTTTTAAACAAGTCGGCTTTTGCCATAAATCTTAGCGGACGCGGACAATATGCCCCTGCAAAAATCGGATCCCAATTACTTTTATGGTTTACGGCAAGTATCATACCGCCGTCTTTCGGAACATTTTCCTTGCCCACTACTTTTACTCTGAAAATACAGTGTGTAACGCCCTTTGCTAAACCGCTTAAAAATTTATATAGCATATTTCAGCCCTCCGTTTTTTCAAGAATTAAGTCTTTTACAAGCTTAACCGCGCCGTCAAAATCATATTCTGTCGTATCAATCAATGTTGCGTCATCAGCTTTTTTCAAAGGCGCAACGGCTCTTTGAGAATCGTTCTTGTCACGATATTCCATATCGGCTTTAATTTTCTCAAAATCACATTCAATGCCTTTTTCGCAAAGTTCGTCATATCTTCTTTTCGCTCTTGATTCAGCCGACGCGGTAAGAAAAATCTTAACGTCCGCATTCGGAAGTACATATGAGCATATGTCACGACCGTCCATTATAACATTTGCACTTTCAGCCATTTTTCTTTGAAGTTCAACAAGTTTTTTTCTGACTTCGGGAATTACCGCAACATTTGACGCACCTACAGAAACGTCTTCTTCTCTGATACGCTTTGAAACATTCTCGCCTAATAAATAAATCTGCTGTCCCTCATCTGTATATTTTATGTCGATTTCCACTTCGTTAAGACGGCTTATCAGTTTTTCTGTTTCATTTTTCGCGTCTATTCCGTTGTTAATAGCAAAAAGTGCAACCGCACGATACATTGCACCCGTATCTATGTATGTATAGCCAAGACTTTTGGCAACAGCCTTTGAAACGGAGCTTTTACCTGCTCCTGCCGGTCCGTCCACCGCAACTGAAATATATTTCATTTTGTTCTCCTTTAGATTTATTTTACCAAATCGGGACGCAACACCGTTGCACCCCTTAAATATGCGTGTACCATATCTTTATTTTGTTTATCGGAATTTATGTGCATTAAAATTCTTATGCACTTCTTTAATGCACCGTCAATTTCCGGCTCGCTCATATCAAGCAACGGTACATCAACTATCCCCATTTTTCTTGCCGCAACAGCCGGAAAAACTTTGTCAAGATCGGGCGTTATCGTAAAAATGACAGACACCATATCTTCTGTTTTTATATTGTTTTCCGAAATTATAGTTTCAAGCATTTCCTTTGTCGCCTCTATAATTTCTTCTCTGTCATTATTTTCAACCGTTGTTGCTCCTCTTATTGCTCTTACCATACTACCATTCTCCTTTGATTACACTACTCTGTGTCCCATACCGATTGCGACATCGTTAAGATTCAATAAACCGATAGCAAAAAATACGCATACACCGATATGTGAACCGTGTCTTGCAATACCGATTTTACCGCCGAGATTAAGTCCGACGCACTTATCGACAATCTGCTGAATTGCCTCATGTGCCGCACCGGCAACCGCACCTTCTTCCGCATGGGTTGAAGATATAACATTTTCACGTTTCGCCGCAACAACCGCTCTTTCAAGCACTTTCGGTACCGCACTGCCGAAATCACTGCCGAAATCGACTGCAACGGAAAGAATACCGTTTTCCTTATTTTTTGCTTTCATCTCAATTTCTTCTTCTCTTGAATCTGTAAGCGCAATTTGTATAGCCGCCTTACAAACCTCTCTGCTGCCAACTTCCATATCCACAACTGTTCCTTTCTATGCTATTCGGCTGCATTCATACCTGCAAGATAGCCTGTCGAAAATGCCGCCTGCAAATTATATCCGCCTGTATAACCGTCTATGTCAATCACTTCACCGGCAAAATACAAACCGCTCACAAGTTTTGATTCCATTGTGGACGGATTTATTTCGCTTACCTTAACTCCGCCGGCTGTTACGATAGCCTCCTCGACAGGCCGTACGCCGACTGCGGTAAGTGTAAAGTGTTTCAAAACGTGAACAAGCCCGTTTCTTTCTTCTCTCGTAATTTCATTTACTGCCTTATGCGGCTCTATTCCCGAGAGTGATATTACAATCGGTATAAGTGCTTTCGGAAGCAAATCGTCAAGACTGTTTACAAGGTGCTTTTTACTGTACTTTTCAAAATCTCTGAGCACTCTTGCGTTAAGCTGTTCATCGGTCAAAGCCGGTTTTAAATCTATCTCTATTTTATATTTTTCCTTACCGATATTTTTCAGATATGCCGACATCGAAAGCACTACCGGCCCCGAAATTCCGAAATGCGTAAAAAGCATTTCTCCGAAATCGGAATACACCTTTTTGTTTTTCTGATTAAATGCCGTTATTTTAATGTTTCTCAGCGACAAGCCCATTATATCCTTAACGAACTTTTCTTCCGTTAAAACAGGTATAAGCGACGCTTTAGGCTCGATAATTGTATGTCCCGCTTGTTTTGCGAATTTGTATCCGTCGCCCGTAGAACCTGTTCTCGGATACGATTTACCGCCGGTACATATTATCACTCTGTCCGCCGTAATTGACGTTTTAGACGTCTTTACGCCCTTTACGGCACCGCCACTGATTATAAGTGACTTTACCGTATCATGTACAAGTGACACATTCGGCTTTAAAGCGTATTTTTTTAGTGCCTTTACAACGTCCTGCGACTTATCGGTTACCGGAAATACCCTGCCGCCTCTTTCAACTTTTGTTTTAACGCCGTTTTCTTCAATAATTCGTATTATATCGTCATTTGTAAACGTATATAGTGCCGAATACAAAAACTTCGCATTTCTCGGATATTGACCTATCATATCCTCAATATCGGCTGAATTTGTTATATTACACCTTCCCTTGCCTGTTATGAGAAGTTTTTTGCCGATTATATCGTTCTTTTCGATTATTACCACTTCATCAGCCGTTTCGGCGGCTTTTCCTGCCGCCAAAAGCCCTGCCGCACCGGCACCGATTACTACTATTTTCATTCCGTCACACTCCAAGTTTCAATATTTCTGAACATTCTGTCAACAGACGGCAGAATTTCGCTTTTAATTTTTGAGCCTGACATTACATTGCCTTTTCTGAAAAACAATACAGTAAACGGCATATCATTCACTATTATATCACCATACTGACGGAATAAAGCCTTTTGCTGTTCTTCGTCATTCGTCATTCCAAGCTGACCGATAAGCATATCAAGGTCGGGATTTGCATACGAGAAATAATTATCGGCCGACGATACAAGCGGAGTCAAGTCATTATTTGCACTGACTTCTATCTCACCTATCATTATATCATAATTTTTCGCATTAATTCTTGCAATATATTCATCATACGGAAGTGCAGTAACTGTTGTCGGAATACCGAATCTTGTATAACTGTCTGCCACTTCGTTTGCTATATTAACCTTTTCCGCACTGTCACTGTTTGTCAAAATTTCAAATTGCAAAACCTGTTTTTGTGCACCGACATGGCGTACATATTTTCCGTCATTGTCCAAACCCCATTTATCATTGCCCAAATGCTGTGTTGTCAAAATTTCATCAGGCTTAAATTTTGTACTTGTGTCATAATAGAAAATTGATGACGGATTAATCGAAATATTGCTTGCCTTACCGCGCGAATATATCGTTGAATTTACGATACTGTCCTTATCAACAATATTCGACAGACCCTGTCTTGTTTCAACGCCCGAAAGCAACGGATTTGCCGTATTATACCCGATAAAAGTCATTTGATTTGTTATATACTCATTATTTCTTGCACTGCCTCTCGGTGTATATTCCGAAAGGTCTACCGTTCTGCCTGTCATAAGGTCAATTTCGCTTGCTTCAAACATTGATTCATACTTCTGCAAGTCGGGTACGGTATAAGCATAAAGGCTGTCGATTTTTGCTCTGCCGTTGTGATAATTGTCAAATGCCGAAAACAACAGTTTGCCTGTGCTTAACTGTGAATTATACTTATAAGGACCTGTTCCCATCGGTATATAATTCGCATTGCCTTTCATATCACTTTGATATTTCACTATCGGAAATGTCAAAAGTGACACAAAATTCGGCACTGCGTAATTCAATACAATCTGAAACGTATAATCGCCAGTTGCCATATAATCCGCCATATTTGCAAGCACAGATGTGTAATTAGTAACACCGGAACGTATTTGCTTAAATGTATAGCTTACATCATACGCATTGAAATTTGAGCCGTCCTGCCATTGTATGTTGTTTTTAAGAGTAATATCAATCGTTCTGCCGTCGGGAGATACAGTATAGCTTTCAGCCAAAATCGGTACTGCCTGCAATTTTTCGTTAAGTTCAAAAAGCGGTTCATACACAAATTCCATACACTCTTTAACCGTTTCCGATTTTGTCAAAAGCGGATTAAACGTATCAAAATCAAGCAATCCCACGCTTAGGCTGTTTGATACTTCCGTCTTATTTTCATCTGCAACCTTTTCTTCATCAACAGTTTCCTGTGATATTCTCTCTTTAATTCTTTCAACGGTATCGCACCCTGTTACAGAAAAAACTGTACACACGGCAAGCAACACCGCCACTAAACCCTTTATCCTTCTCATCTCATTCTCCAAATCTATATTAACTCAATAAATGCACCGAGATTTCCTCTTTTTCCGTTCGTCTTTCTGTGCGAAAACAGTAAATCACTGTTACAGTAAGTGCATATTCCGCAATTATCGATATTTTCTTTCAATATACCGCTTTCAATAAATTGTTTTTCGATTGCTTTCTGCATATTAACGTGATACTTTTCACCGTATTTCACTATGGTATCTTCACCGAATTCCTTTATAAATATTTCGGCAACTTCGTCACCTACTTCAAAATGACATTCCTGTATTGACGGACCGATAGCGGTTAAAATATCTTCCGCACGGCTTCCGTAATCTCTTTTCATTTTTTCGATTGTTTTCTGACCTATTCGCTTTACCGTACCTTTCCAACCCGAATGTGCCAATGCGGCTACTCCGAGCTTTTTGTCAAGAAAAAACAACGGTACGCAGTCGGCAAACAGCGTAACCATAGGAATACCTTTCTTATCCGTAATAAGCGCGTCAACGCTCTCAAACTTGTTTTCACGCACAATACCGTTTCCGAAATCGTCCTCTGTCACGGTATGAATAACATCTTCGTGAACTTGTTTTGAAAGCACAAGTTTATTATAGTCCATACCAAGCGTATCAGCCATTATTTCAAAGTTTTTAAGCACATTTTCGCGTGTATCATCACAGTGAAAGCGAAAATTCATACTGCTGTAACAGCCGTCGCTGACGCCGCCCTCGCGCGTGGAAAAACCGTGTTTTACAAGTACTGTTTCCTCAAATGATGTAATTGTGTAATACGAAACACCGTTTTTCCTGTTAAGCTTAAACATCGCTATTCCTCCGAAAATAATCATATACGCTTTGTGCCGATTTACTGTCCATTTCTTTGACGTTTAACAATTCGTCCAAAGTCGCCTCTTTTATTTTATCAATAGTTTTGAAAGTAGTCAATAGGGCTTTTCGCCTTTTTTCACCAATTCCGTTTATTTTATCAAGCTCGGAATTGATTTTACCTCTCAATTTTCTGTGATATGATATTGCGGTATCGTGAACTTCGTCTTGAATGTGAGTTATAAGTTTAAATACAGGACTTGTTGCACTGAGTTCGATTTCACCGTTTTTTGAAACAAGTCCTCTTGTTCTGTGCTTGTCATTCTTCACCATACCGAATGTTTCAATATCGACTTCAATCATATCCAGAAGTTCTGTTATCACGTTTAAATGCCCTTTACCGCCGTCAAGCAGTATAAGATCAGGCAAAGGCAAAAACTTTGCGTTTCGTTTCAAAAGCGTACCCTTTTCAACCTGTTCTTCCTCCTCAAGCGCATGTCTGAAACGTCTGTATATGACCTCACGCATAGCCGCATAATCGTCCGCACCCTCAAACGATTTTATCTTGAATATTCTGTATTTACGTTTCGCAGGCTTACCGTTTTCAAATACAACCATTGCACCGACATTATCCGTACCTTGAATATTTGAAATATCGTATGCCTCAATTCTGTAAGGACGTTTTTCAAGTCTTAGCTGTTCCTGCATCATATCAAGAACAGTATTCTTTTCACGTTCTTTCATCACCTTAATTTTATAATTACCAAGTGCAATATCGGCATTTTTACGCACCATTTCAACCAAATGAAGTTTTTCGCCTCGTTTTGGCATTGCAATAGTAACTTTGTGTTTTCTTATACCGCTGAGCCACTTCATTATCGCTTCGCTGTCGTCAACTTCGTATTCGGTCAAAATTTCTTCGGGTATAAATTCACTGTTTTGATAAAACTGCTTTACGAAATCGGTAAGTATTTCTTCATTTGTACTGTGCTGTGTGTTGTCAATTTTATAGCTTTCTCTGCCGATAACTTTACCGTTTCTGATAAAGAATACCTCACAAAATGCAACGCTTTCTTCCCTTGCAAGTGCAATGACGTCTTTATCGTTCTGTTTATCGGTATTTATAATCTTCTGATGTTCTTCTATATCCTTTACGGCTTGAATTTTATCCCTTAAATCAGCCGCTTTCTCGTACTCCATATTCTGTGAAGCCTTCATCATTTGCTCTGTCAGTTCTGCTATAAGCTCCTTGTGGTTGCCGTCAAGGAAACGGCAAATATTAAAAAACACCTGTCTGTATTCCTCTTTTGAAACCTTTCCCGTACACGGTGCAAAGCAGTTGTTGATGTGATAATTAAGACACGGTCTGCCTTTTCTAATATCGTCCGGAAATTTTCTGTGACAAGTCGGCGGTTTAAAAAGTTTCTGCACAAGCTCAAGAGTATTTTTTATTGTTATTCCCGACACATACGGTCCGTAATATTTCGCACCGTCCTTTAAAAGTCTGCGGACTTTCAAAACCTTTGGATACGGTTCGTTTATCGTGACTTTTATATACGGATAATGCTTGTCGTCCTTTAAAAGTATATTATACTTCGGTCTGTGCTTTTTTATAAGATTACATTCAAGCGCAAGCGCCTCTGTTTCGGAGTCTGTGACAATATATTCAAAATATGCCACGTTCGACACCATTGCAAGAACTTTCGGTGTGTGGTTTGAATTTTTCTGAAAATACTGTCTGACACGGTTTTTAAGTATCTTCGCCTTACCGACATATATTATTTTATCGTCCTTGTCGTGCATTATATACACACCCGGATCTTCGGGTAAATTCTTTAACTCCTGTTCCAAATCAAACATATTGCCACCTCCTTACACCAAAAATAACTCTACATAATAATGCAGAGTTATTTTCTTAAATATTATTTAAAATTATTCAGAGAAATTAGATTCAATCAATTCAACCAAAGTCTTAACTGCCTCTTCTTCATCACTACCGTCAGCAATTATTGATATTGATGTACCCTTAACGATACCCAATGAAAGAACTCCCAAAAGACTCTTTGCATTTACACGTCTTTCGTCTTTCTCAACCCATATGCTTGACTTAAATTCATTTGCTCTTTGAATGAAAAATGTTGCAGGTCTTGCATGCAAGCCTACCGAATTTTGAACTGCCACTTCACTTGAAACCATGAATTGTGCCCCCTGTCTTAAATTTTAATCACATATTTTACCGATATAAATATTATAATTAAGCATACTAAAAAATTTGTCCCACGTCAATCCTTTTTATCGTTTTGTAACAATTTTTAGTTATTATTTACTTATCTTTTTATTATTCGGATAATATTTTTGTGAAATAATACACGCTTATTCTTCAGTTGTTTCGGTTGTTTCCGTTTCCGTCGGCTGTTTGCCGTCAGTATTATCACTGTCGTCAGCCTCACTCGGCAAGTATCCGCTGTTATTTTTCAACAATTCTCTAACCTGTCTGTCGATTTCAGCAGTAAATTCTTTGTTCTCAACCATATATTTTCTTACATTGTCACGGCCTTGACCGATTTTTTCACCGTTATAGCTGAACCAAGCACCTGACTTCTTGATAATATTGTTTTCAACTGCAAAGTCAAGAATATTACCTTCTTTTGAAATACCCTCGCCGTACAAAATATCAAATTCGGCAGTTTTAAACGGCGGTGCAACCTTGTTTTTAACAACTTTAACCTTTGTCTTGTTACCGATAAGTTCCGTACCGTTCTTTATAACCTCGCCGCGTCTTACGTCCAATCTTACAGATGAGAAGAACTTTAGTGCACGACCGCCCGGAGTTGTTTCGGGATTACCGTACATAACACCGACTTTTTCTCTTAGCTGGTTGATAAAGATTACGACCGTACCCGATTTTGAGATAACGGCAGTAAGCTTTCTTAGAGCCTGTGACATAAGTCTTGCCAACAAACCGACATGGCTGTCACCCATTTCACCGTCAATTTCCGCTTTCGGAACAAGTGCGGCAACAGAGTCGACAACGATTACGTCAAGCGCACCGCTTCGTACAAGTGCCTCGGCAATATCCAAAGCCTGTTCACCGGTATCCGGTTGTGCAACAATTAAATTGTCTATATCAACGCCCAATTTTTTTGCATATACAGGGTCTAAAGCGTGTTCCGCGTCAATAAATGCAGCCTCACCGCCCATTTTCTGTGCCTCTGCCACAACGTGAAGTGCAACGGTTGTCTTACCCGAAGATTCAGGACCGTATATTTCTATAACTCTGCCTCTCGGAAGCCCGCCTACTCCAAGCGCCATATCAAGCGTCAACGAGCCTGTCGGAATAACTTCAACGTCAACCGAATTTGCATCGCCGAGTTTCATAATACTTCCTGTACCGTATTCCTTTTCTATAACACTGAATACAGATTCAAGAGCCTTTTTCTTTTCCTCTGCGTCAGTCATTTTTACAACTTTAGGTTTACTCTTATCCTTTTCTTTTGCCATTTATTTTCTCCTTTAAAGTATCACTTATATTTTATACGTCAATTATATTACATAAACACTCTTTTTTCAAGCAGTTTTTAACTCAATGCCATGTAAAGTACGATTTATTGTACTTTAGTGATATTTTCAATACGGTTTGCGATATTTTCAAACGTAATTTTGCAAGTACACTCACGAACTTCTTCGCGTGTACCGTTTAAATGAAGTTCTTTCACTTCCGTTTCACCCATAACGCATATGCCGACATATACAAGTCCTACCGGCTTTTCTTTCGTTCCGCCTGTCGGGCCTGCTATGCCTGTTATGCCGACAGTAACGTCCGCACCTGTGTTTTTTCTGAGTCCCTCTGCCATTTCAAAAGCGGTTTCATAACTCACTGCACCGTGTTTTTCCAGCGTTTCGCCCTTGACACCGAGATATTTCATCTTCGCCGAATTTGCATAAGTCACAAAGCTTTCATTCAAGACCTCCGACGCACCCGAAACATTTGTTATAAGTGCCGCAAAAAGTCCTCCTGTACAGCTTTCAGCCGCTGAAACAGTCATTTTTCTTTCCGCAAGCATTTTTACAACTTTTTCGTTTAAACCGTTTACTTCCGCTTTCATATCAATCACCCAAGCCTTATTATTTAGGATATACTTCTATCTTTTCAACGCCTGCCAAAGCAGCCTCGATAAGTGTTTCAACGTCAAGTCTGTTTTCAGACTTTTCAATATTTGCACGTTTTGGATTTGTTGTTGGGTGCTTTGGTGTAAACACTGTACAGCAGTCCTCATACGGTAAAATCGATGTTTCAAATGTACCGATTTCGTGTGCTCTGTCAACTATTTCAATCTTATCCATACCGATAAGCGGCTGCAATACTGGCATATCAACAGCCGAATTTGTAACGTCAAGTGCCGCAAGAGTTTGACTTGCAACCTGTCCGACACTCTCGCCTGTTACAAGTGCCAATGATTTATGCTTACGCGCCAATCTTTCCGCAATACGCATCATAAATCTACGCATAACAAGCGTCAAATGTTCTTCAGGGCACTTTTCTGCAATCTGCAGCTGTATTTCCGTAAACGGCACGATATACAAATTGATTTTTGACGTATATTGTGCGATTATGCTTGCAAGTTCAATAACCTTTTCTTTTGCTCTCTCACTTGTGTATGGGAATGAGAAAAAGTTTACCGCATCAATTTCAACACCGCGTTTTGAAATCATATGACCTGCAACAGGGCTGTCAATACCGCCTGACAAAAGCAATGTTGCCTTTGAGCCTGTGCCTATCGGCATACCGCCCTGTCCCTGCACTTTATTTTCATCTGCATAAACGTATGCACCGAAATCTCTGACTTCGACTTTAACCGTAACTTCGGGATTATGAACATCAACGACTATACTCGGATATTCGTCGTCAAGATAACCGCCGACCTCCATACAAATTTGAGGTGAGTTAAGCGGGAACTGCTTATCAGAACGCTTTGCCTCAACCTTAAATTTAACGCCGTCCTTAAAGTCTTTCTTCAAATATTCCTTGGCTTTAGCCTTTATATCCTCAATATCCTTTTCACAAACAACCGCTCTTGTAATCGAAACAATACCGAATATTTTCGACAATCTTTCCACTACAATATCCATTTTATCCTCATCGAAAACTTCGACATAAATTGTAGCCTGTGCAAGTCTTGCCTTTACCTCAGCCACATTTTTCAGTGAATTTCTGATGTTGTTCATCAGTATATTTTCAAACTTCGGACGATTACCGCCCTTTAATATAATTTCTCCGTATTTTGCAAGAATAATCTCTTTCATTTACATAAATCTCCTTATTGTCGCAACCTCTTTTGCAATAATTTCCGCCGCTTTTATAACATCTGCTCCTTCTGTCAATCTGTCAAAACTGATTCTCACCGCACCGTTAATTTCTTTTTTATCAAGTCCCATAGCCGTAAGTACATGGCTCGGCTGCGGTTTGTGGCTTGAACAAGCCGAACCTGTTGAAACGTATATTTTATGTGCCTCAAGCGAATGAAGAAGTATTTCAGCCTTTATGCCGATAAACGATACGTTTAAAACACTGCCGGAATTATATTCGTCAGAGCCGTTTATCTTAATATTCGGTATTTCTTGAAGTTTTTCTTTCATTGTGTTTCTCAAATGTATAAGTTTTGATTGGTCGGTGTCACATTCAGCAGCCGCCGCACCGAATGCAAGTATACCGCCTACATTTTCCGTACCCGGTCTTATTTCACCCTGTTGTTCACCGCCGAACAATATCGGACGTATCATTCTTGTATCTGCTACATACAATGCACCCGTACCTTTAAAGCCGTGAATTTTATGGCTGCTTATCGTAACAAGGTCCGCACCCATTTTTTTCGGTTTCACATCTATTTTACCAAACGACTGTACACAGTCAGTATGAAGATGTGCATAAGGTGCTTTTTCAAGCATAATTTCTCTTATTTCTTCAATCGGCTGAATAACGCCTGTTTCATTATTGACGTGCATAACGCTTATAAGTATCGTTTCATCATCAAGAACGTTTCTAAGCATATCAAGGTCAACTCTGCCTTCACTGTCAACGTCAAGATACTCAACATTAAATCCGTCAATTTCAAGTTTTCTGAATGCCTCAAGTACAGACGGATGTTCGATTTTGCTCGTAACAATTTTTGTACCGATTTTGTGACGTGCCGCCGCAACGCCGAAAACAGCCAAATTATTCGCCTCGGTACCGCCCGATGTAAACAAAATATTTTTACTTTCAACGCCAAGCATATCGGCAATATTTTTTTTGCTTTCGTTTATGAGTTTTTCAGCCTCAATACCCAAACCGTGAAGCGACGACGGATTACCGAAACATTCCGCCGCCTTAATCATTGCATCAACTGCCGCTTTTGACGGTTTTGTTGTTGCCGCATTATCAAGATATATCATACTCTTTCCACCTTTATTACCAATGCCATTCCGCTTTTTATTGTAATATTGCATTTATCCGCAAGCATAATATTGCTTATGCCGCGGCTACTGCCGAAATACAAAGTTTCGTCATTCAACGGATATTCAAGTCCGTCTGTCGTTATTCCGACCGCATTATCCTTTATCGGAATTATAGACAGAGTTTGTCCTGTTTTTCCGTTTAACGACAATTTATCTTTTAACAAATAAATTTCATTATTATCGTCTATAAGCACACCGTTTTTACACTTTTCAAGCAATAAAATATCCGCTATACTGTGGTCAAAACGGTCGCCTGTCATGGCGATAAGGACTATGTCTTCATATCCATTATCCACCGCATAAGCTACCGCAAGTTCACCGTCTGTAAAATCCTTGCGTTTTGGATATTCAATTCTGTCCTTAACTTTTTCAAAATTCTTTGCCGAATCAAAATCACCTATAAGCACATCAGGCACTATCCCCATTTTTTCCGCATGGTTATAGCCACCGTCGGCACATATTATAAAATCATTGTCATTGATTTTGCTTTTTATATATTGATAGTCTTTTATATCACCGTTACCGATTATTACCGCACGCATTATCTCATAAGACTCCTTACAGAGCCCTCAATATCGTCATTAAACACAGCCGTTCCCGCAACAATTATATTTGCGCCTGCATTAATCGCATTGTCAATATTGTTTGCATTAATTCCGCCGTCAACTTCAATATCAAAGTCACTGCCCATTTTTTCACGAATATACGCAATCTTTTCATTAACGCTTTCAATATATTTCTGACCGCCGTAACCCGGCTCAACGCTCATAACAAGCACCATATCGACTTTATCAAGGTACTTTTCAATCGCCGATACAGGTGTTTTCGGATTAATCGAAATCGCCGCTTTTTTACCTCTCTTCTGTATCATTTCAATACATTCTTTCGGCTTATCGGTTGCCTCGATATGAAAAGTAACACCGTCCGCACCGGCATTGATAAATTCATCAATATATCTTTCCGGCTTATCTATCATAAGATGTACATCAAAAAACATATCTGTATACTTGCGTAATGACTTTATAACAGGCATTGCAAAAGTCATATTCGGAACAAAATGTCCGTCCATAACATCAATATGCAACCACTGTGCTCCTGCGTTCTCTGCCCTTTTTACCTGCTCGGCAAGTATACCGAAATCTGCCGACAATATAGACGGTGATAATATCATTTCTTTTCCCATTCCTTTACTGATTTTAGTTTATTGTATATTTGAGTATAGCTGTCGTATCGTGACTGAGCCATTTCTCCGTTTTTAAGCTTTTCTTTTATATAGCAATCAGGCTCGTTTATATGTGAGCATCCTCTGAAACGGCATTTATTTTGAGAGTCCGCCATTTCGGGAAAATACTGCCACAAATCGTCAGCCTTTATATTTTCAATTTCAAGTGAACTGAAACCGGGTGTATCAAGTACAAAACCTCCGCTTTCAAGTTCAAACAATTCAACGTGACGCGTCGTATGTTTTCCGCGGCTTATTTTTTCGGAAATACTTCCCGTTTCAAGCTCTCCGTTTGTGATAATACTCAAAAGACTCGACTTACCAACTCCCGAAAGTCCCGTAAATGCAGTCGTCTTATCCTTCAAATAATCCATAAGCAAATCCGTGCCGTCTTGTCTTTCGGCACTTACAGAAAATATTTTATATTTGGCTTTTGAATATATTTCTTCTATATCCTCACGTTTTTTTATATCTGTTTTATTAATGCAAATAACAGGAGTTATATTATTAATCTCCGCATTTATAAGCATTTTATCTATCAAAAACAAATTCGGCTCCGGTGACGCCGCCGCAACGACAAGCATCATTGTATCAACATTTGCAACCGGCGGTCTTATAAGCGACGATTTTCTCGGCATTATTTCAATAATACTGCCTTTTTCGCCGTCCGTTTCAATATTCACCTTATCGCCAATCATAGGTGTTATCTTTTCCTTGCGAAAAATTCCCCTTGCTTTACATTCGTATATGCTATCAGAGGCCTTTACATAGTAAAAGCCTCCAATACCCTTCATTATAGTTCCAACCATAATTACCTCTAATTAAAGTTTATTGTTCTGTCACTTACCTTACTTCCGTCTATATAAGCCTGAACTTCCGCAGTTCCAGAGCCTGTAATTTCAACCGATACAGTGCCTTCGTCCTTTGAGTGAACTGCATTATGAACTGTTTTTCCGTTTGCTACAATTTCAACATCAACCGAATCATCTGCAGTGTCCGGAATTTTTACAGTGAAAGTTCTTGTTGATGTTTGGTTTGATGAACCCGAATCACTGTTTGAACTGTCGGATGTGTTTGAACTTGAATTATCGTTGCTTGATGTATTTGAATTGCTTGAACTGTTTTGGTTTGTGCTTGCATTGTTTTGTTCACTGTTTGTCTGTGATGAATTCTTTTGTTCCGCTTGTTGATTTGATTGGTCTGTCTGTGTTTCTTCACCCTTTGAAAGTACAATGCTTACATATGAGCCTTTATTTGCAGTCTTGCCAAGTTCAGGGCTTTGTGAAATAACAGTTCCCTCTTGTGCCGAAGACGCTTTTCTTGAAACGTTACCGAGATTTAAGCCGTTTGCTTTAAGTGTTGCCTCCGCCTGTTCTCTGCCCAAACCGATTATGCTCGGAACAGATACTCTTTCAGTCGCAGGAGTAGCTTGCGCACTGCTTCCTCCCTTACCTTTGCTGACGTGGATATTTATAATATCGTCTTTGTTAAGTTTTGTTCCGCCCAATGGTGTCTGACGAATTACATATCCTGACGGTACGTCATCTGATTCGTCTTCAACAACCGTATAGTTAAGTTCAAGTTCAAGTATTTCCGCAATAGCCTCATCAAACTGTTTTCCGGTAACATCAGGCGCTACAATATCACCGCCCGATGAACCTATTGAAACTATAAGTTTTACATCAGAATTTTTTGCCACAACCTTTTTAGCTGTAGGGTCTTGTGAAATTACGCAATTTTCCGCAACCGTATCCGAAAGCGAATATTCGATTTCATCAGCCAAATGAAGTCCTGCTTTTTCAATTTCCGCAGTTGCCTGTTCAATAGTCATATTTTTAAGGTCAGGCACAATCGCCTCTTTACGCATATTTATAAAGAAAAATGCTCCAAGAACTATAAGTAAAATAACTGCCGCCGTTGAAATTGCAAGAACAACCGCAATTCTATCCTCTTTTTTTTGCTTTTTATTCTTTTTCTTCACAACTTTTTTACGTTTTGTACGACCTCTTGCCGGAAGTTCTTCTTCATAAGGTTCTTCCTCCTCTACCGTTTCCGGTACATCAAGATTATCGTCAAAATCGCTTTCATCGTCATACGCATAATCTTCATGCGGTACGACTTCTTCATATACATCATCACGGCTCGGAAGTGGCTCGTCTGCAAGTACAGCATGAAGATCGTCAACAAATTCCTGTACATTTTGGTATCTGTTACTTTGTTCTTTTGAAATTGCTTTCATTGTAACATACGCCAAATCAGTCGGTATATCAAGATTTACGCATTTAACGTTTACCGGTTCTTTTTCAAGGTGCATAAGTGCAACGCTTACAGGTGTATCACCGTCAAACGGAACTTTTCCGGTAAGCATTTCGTAAAGCACAATACCGAGTGAATATATATCACTTCTTGCGTCAGTAAATCCTCCTCTTGCCTGTTCAGGTGAAATATAATGCACCGATCCCAAAGCACTTCCGCCGACAACGGTAGTTTCTCCCGCAACAGCTCTGGCAATACCGAAGTCCGTTACTTTTAAAGTCTTGTCCTTTGTCATAAGTATATTTTGAGGCTTAATATCACGATGTATTATATTAATCGAATGTGCCTCACTTATACCTTGTCCTATCTGAATAGCAAAGTCGCACGCCTCCTGCCAAGGAAGTGCGCCCTTTTGCTTTATGTATTCTTTAAGTGTAATGCCGTCGACGTATTCCATAACCATATAATTAAGACCGCCCTCTTCGCCGACATCATAAACAGACACAATATTATTGTGTACCAAACTTGCCGATGACTGAGCCTCTTTTATAAAGTTTGAAACAACTTGTTCTTCACCCTCAAGTGAATCACGAAGTATTTTTATCGCAACATATCGGTTTAAAAGCGTATCTTTCGCCTTGTAAACGGTAGCCATACCGCCCGTACCGATTTTTTCAAGCATATCATATCTATTTCCAAGTGTTATTCCAACTAAATTATCACTGTTCATTATCACATTTCTCCCTTTCCAAAGCCACAATGGTAATATTATCTCCGCCGCCTCGTTCATTTGCAAGTGCTACAAGTTCTTCCGCACTTTTCTGAAGGTTGCTTTTATTTTTAATATATGTTCTGATTTCATCGTCCTCTACGAAATTTGTAAGGCCGTCAGAGCATAGCACAAGAGTTTCACCGTTATAAGGTTTAATCGAAATATCTACTTTTACGGTGTCCTCTGCACCCATAGCACGCGTTATGTAGTTCTTTTTAGGGTGATTTTTTGCCATTTCGGGACTTATTTCACCTCTTGATACAAGTTCCTGTACATAGGAATGGTCTTTTGTTATCTGTTTGATTTCGTCACCTATCATATAGGCTCGTGAATCTCCGACGTGTGCCGTAATAATCTTGTTTTGATAAATCATTGCAAGCGTCGCCGTTGTTCCCATTCCCATTACTTTATAATGATTCTTTGCATAATTGTATATGATACTGTTCGCCGATATAAACGCCTGACGTATAACTTCTCCTGCCTCTACATAGTCGAGTTCGGTATCAAGATTTTTTTCTAAGTGGTTTTCTATAATATCGACAACCATCATACTTGCGACTTCACCGGCTTGATGACCGCCCATTCCGTCCGCAACAACTGCGTAAGGGAACGTGTCGCTTTCATTTACGTAATAATTGTCCTCATTAATTTTTCTGTGCATTCCTATATCGGTAACCGCACCAAACTGCATTTTGAAAATCACCTCATTTCACTAAAGAATTATAGTTTTTGATATTATATCACTTTTTTTCTCAGTTGTCCACAGGAAGCTGATATATCTGAGCCGAGTTCACGTCTTACTGTCGCATTTATGCCAAGATGTGTCAATTTTTCTTGGAACGCTCTTATATCGTCATTACTTCCTTTTTCAAAATTTCTTTCTTCAACTTTATTTACAGGTATAAGATTTATATGCCCGTGCAGGTCACGTACAAGATTTGCCAGTTCCTCTGCATTTGCCATACTGTCATTTACACCGTGAATAAGAGAATATTCAAAACTGATACGTCTGTTTGTCGTCTTTACATATTCTCTGCAAGCCGTCAATAATTCTTCAATATCGTATTTATGATTTACAGGCATTATACTGTCACGAATTTCATTGTTAGGCGCGTGCAGAGATATTGTCAGCGTTATAGGAAGTTTTTCCTTTGCCAACGCGTATATCCCCGGCACAACACCGCAGGTTGACAGTGAAATGTGTCTGTATCCTATGTTAAGTCCTTTTTCATGGTTTACATTGTGCAAAAACTTTATGACGTTATCGAAATTGTCAAGCGGCTCGCCTATACCCATCATAACAATATTGCTTATACGCTCGCCGACGTCTTTTTGTGCAAAAATAACTTGATTAAGTATTTCACCCGGCGTTAAACTTCTGTAAAGTCCGCCTATCGTTGACGCACAAAAACGACAACCCATTCTGCAGCCGACTTGACTTGATATACAAATCGTAAGTCCGTGATGATAACGCATAACAACGCTTTCTATACAATTTCCGTCCGGAAGTTCAAAGAGATATTTTACAGTACCGTCTATTTTCGATACATATTTTTCTCTGATTTTAAGCGTTGAAACATACGTTTCTTTTTCAAGTTTTTCCCTTGTTGCCTTTGACAGGTTCGTCATTTCATCATAGCTTTCCACGCCTTTATGAAGCCATGAAAAAATCTGCTCGGCTCTGAATTTCTTCTCGCCGACGGATGTAAGATATTCAATTAATTCATCATATTCAAAATCTTTTAAATCAATCATTTACTTAATCCTTTTCATCTTACAGATATAAAATCCGTCTGTGTTATCTATATGCGGATAAAATGTCTTTTCAAATACTTTTTTAAAATTTTCGTTATCCGCCGTAAAGCTGTCTGTAACAGCCTCATTTTCTTCTTTTTCAATCGTACACGTTGAATAAACAATCTCGCCGTTTATTTTAAGATATTTTGACGCATTGTCAAGTATCTGTCTTTGCATTTTCGGTAAATCGTTATCCTCTGCCCTGTTCCACTTTATTTCGGGCTTTCGTCCGATTATTCCCAAACCCGAACACGGAACATCACAAAGTATTTTATCTGCCGTATTTATCATACTTTCGTCGATTTTACAGCCGTCCGAAAGTTTAGGTTCGATTATCGTTATTCCGAGCCTTTCGGCATTCTTTTTTATAAGCTCTATTTTATGTTCGTGTACGTCAAAGGCGTATATTTTGCCTTTGTTGTTCATCAATTCCGCAATATGCGTTGTCTTTCCGCCCGGTGCGGCACACATATCAATCACTGTGTCACCCTCACACGGTGCAAGCACTTTTGCTGTCTGCATTGCTGCTGAATCCTGTATTGTGTAATATCCGTCATTATATAAGCTGTCCGCCGAAATGTCAAATCCGTCCGACACTATATAACCGTCATAAACTTCGGCATTTATTCCGTTGTCGTTAAACTTATTGCAAAGTTCATCTGCCGTTATCTTTAATCTGTTCGGTCGAATATTAAGTCTTTTTTCCATGCCGAAACTTTCAATCAATTTTTCGGTAAAATCATATCCGAATTCATCAATCCACTTTTCACAAAGCCACATCGGGAACGAATATTTGACAGACAAATATTCTGTTTTATCGGACGGATATTCGATTTCTGTTTTCGACACATTTCTCAAAAGTCCGTTTACAAATCCTGCCGATGCACCGTGACCGTATCTTCTTGCAAGCTTTACGCTTTCATTCACTGCGGCACTTGTCGGCACTTTATCCATAAACATTATCTGATATATTCCCATTCTCAAAATTATAAGAATGTACTTCGATATTTTTTTCAATTTTATCTTTGAAAACTTTCCTATAACATAATCAAGAGTCAATTTTCTGTCTGTGACGCCGTAAACAAGATTGGAAATAAACGCCTTATCCTGTTTTGGCATATCCGTTTTCAAAGCTTTTTTCAATGCCATATTTGAATATGCTCCGTTAAATTCAACGTCGTATATTACTTTCATTGCAATTTCTCTTGCGTTACTCATTAATCTCTCCTACGATTTGCCAATAAAACAAGTCTTAAAAATTGAAGTGCCGTTGACGCAACCGCCGCAACATATGTCATAGCCGCCGCCGTAAGTGTTTTTCTTGCACCTGTAAGCTCATCACCCTCAAGTAAGTACATACTTTCAAGAGTTTTCATTGCACGTCTTGACGCATTGATTTCAGTCGGCAATGTTACAAGCTGAAATACAAGCACCGCACCGAAAAGTATCGCACCGACCATTGCCAGTCTGCCAAGTCCGAGTATAAGTCCGATTATGAAAATCGGCATTGAAAGCGTGTTGCAGACATTTACTATCGGCACAATTCCGTTACGAATTTTTATCGGAACGTATCCCACTTGATGCTGAACCGCGTGACCGCATTCATGTGCCGCAACACCTATTGCGGCTACCGATGTAGAATTATATGTTGAATCCGACAGTCTTATGACGTTTTCATTCGGGCTGTAGTGGTCTGTAAGGTCGCCCGAAACGTGTTCAACTCTTATATTCTGAAGTCCGTTTGCATCAAGAATTTGTCTTGCCGCACTTGCCGCGGTAATTCCTCTTGAACTTCTTACATCATTGTATTTACTGAAAGTCGATTTAACTCCCATTGACGCAAACAATGTAAGTAAAAATGCAATTATTACAAGTACATACGTTGGGTCAAAATAATAGCTGAACATAATTACTCCTTTCCGAGTACAACTCCTAATTCAATTTCATGTCCTCTTGCATAATCTTCAACATTCATTTTTTTGCTGTTTGGGAACTGTGCCGTTACAATGTACAATGTTCCCTCACCGCAAGAAATTTTAAGTCCTTTTCCCTTTTCAAGTGCAAGTATCTCTCCCGCCTCTTTATCCGAATTTTCATCACAAACTCTTGCGGAAACAATTTTTAAAATTCCGTCTTTATATTTTGTGCAAGCAAGCGGCCACGAATTCATACCACATATCAGTTTTGAAATTTCACGAGCCGATTTGCTCCAATCTATAACTCCCGTTTCTCTTGAAATCATAGGCGCATATGTATGCTCCTTATCATTTTGCGGAGTAGGTGTTATACTGCCTTTTTCAAGTCCGTCTATTGTTTTTAAAAGCAAGTCGCCGCCTATTACGGCTAAACGGTCAAATAATTCTTCTGCCGTTTCATATTCGCCGATTTCGGTTTCGGCTTTCAAAAGCATATCACCCGTGTCAAGTCCGCTATCCATTTTCATCGTTGTAACGCCGGTAACCTTTTCGCCGTTTATAATCGCCCACTGAATAGGTCCCGCACCTCTGTACTTCGGCAAAAGTGACGCGTGTACATTAATACAGCCGTATTTCGGATAATCTATTATATAATCAGGCAAAATTTTGCCGTATGCAACAACGACAATAAGCTCCGGTTTCAGTTTGTCAAGAACAGGCTGAAGTTCACCGTTTCTCAGTTTTTCGGGCTGATATATATTTTCTATACCTGCCTCAAGTGCCGCCGCTTTAACATCAGTCGGTACAAGTTTATGTCCTCTGCCTTTCGGTCTGTCCGGCTGAGATACAACACCCACAACATCAAGACCTGCGTCTGTCATAGCTTTAAGGCTCGCCGCCGCAAAATCGGGTGTACCCATAAATAAAATTCTCATTCAACCATCTCCGTTAGTCAATAAATCTAATTACTCTGTCCAAGAACAATTTACCGTCAAGGTGTTCAATTTCGTGACAAAAAGCTCTTGCCAAGAGTTCCTTACCTGTGATTTTAAACCACTTGCCGTCCCTGTCCTGTGCTTTTACGGTTACGACATTCGGTCTTGTAACCTCGCCGAACACTCCGGGTACGCTAAGACAGCCTTCGCTGCCGGTCTGTTCTCCGCTTTCTTCTACTATTTCAGGGTTTATAAGTTCAATTTTACCGTCACCGACATCTATGACAACCGCACGTTTCAATATCCCCACTTGCGGAGCTGCAAGTCCGACACCGTCACGGCTTTGCATTGTTTCATACATATCGTCAAGAAGTATATGAAGTTTTTCGTCAAACTTCACTACAGCTTTGCATTTCTTATAAAGGATTTCATCGCCTTTTTCCCTTATTTCTCTGATTGCCATTATGTTTCCCCTCTCTAATTTATCATACCGGGTGATTTGTCTATTATTATCGCCACATCCGAAAATTCCTTGTTTTTTCTGCATGTCATTTCAGCTTGTGAAAGTATCTCACCCAAGTTATCGTCATCTTCGCATTTAAAAATAATCTGCCATCTGTATTTGTTTTTTATTTTTGAAATATATGACGGCACGGGTCCTAAAACCTGTATTTTCTGTGATATATTCTGTGTTTTTTCGGCAATGTTTAAAAAATATTTTGCCGTTTTCGCAACAATATTTTCAACATTGCCTTGAAAATGCACACTCACTATTTTACAAAACGGCGGATACCACATAAGCTTTCGTTTTGCAATTTCCTTATCGTAAAAAGTTCTGTAATTGTGACTTTTGACAAGGCTCACCGCCTCATGTTCGGGCGTATACGTCTGAATAACGGCTCTGCCCTCTTTACTTCCTCTGCCGGCACGTCCCGAAACCTGTTCAAGCATTGCAAAAGTTCTCTCACCGCTTCGGTAATCGTTAATATTGAGCATTGTATCTGCCGTTATAACTCCTACAAGCGTTACATTTTCAAAATCAAGTCCTTTTGCCACCATTTGCGTACCGATAAGAATATCGATTTTATCTTTTTCAAACTTCTGTAAAATCTTCTCGTGCGACTGCTTTTTACCCGTTGTATCCATATCCATTCTGACAGTTGTCGCATTTGGGAACAGACGGTTTAATTCGTCCTCCACCTTTTGCGTACCGCCGCCGAAATAACGTATATAATTACTTCCGCATTTCGGACAAAGCTTATAATTCGGTCGTTCATATCCGCAGTAGTGGCACTTTAATTTATCCTCAAACTTATGATATGTAAGCGATATGTTGCAATTCGGACAATGCGGTACATATCCGCAACTGCGACACGAAACAAATGTAGAAAATCCACGCCTGTTAAGAAACAAAATTGTCTGTTCTTCGCGTTTTAAATTTTCTTCGATTTCGTTATACAATTTACCCGAAAGCATACTTTTATTGCCCTTTTCCAACTCGCTGCGCATATCAATAACCGATATTTCGGGCATTTTATTTTTATTGTATCTTGTATTCATTTCAAGCAACTTATATTCGCCTGTCTGTGCTTTGTAATAGCTTTCAACAGACGGCGTTGCCGACGCCAAGACAACCGCCGCACCAAACTGACTTGCTCTGAATATTGCCGTTTCGCGTGCGTGGTATCTCGGTGACATATCCGACTTATAAGTATCGGAATGTTCCTCATCCATTATTATAACGCCGATATTTTTAAGCGGTGTAAAAATCGCACTTCTTGCACCGATTACAATATCAGCATCACCGTCACGAATTTTCTTCCATTGGTCATATCTTTCACCGGCGGACAAACCGCTGTGAAAAATAGCAACTCTGCCGCCGAATCGCGACATAAATCTTGAAACCATCTGCGGTGTAAGCGATATTTCGGGTACAAGCATAATCGCACTTTTACCCATATTTATCACATTTTCAATCGTCTGCATAAAAACTTCTGTTTTACCGCTGCCTGTCACACCGTGCAGAAGATATATCCCTCCGTCACCCGATTTTACGGAATTTGTGATTTCATCTATCGCGTATTCCTGTTCCGGTGTCGGAACCATCTTTTCTGTTTTCTCAAAAACTCTGTTCCAATACGGATCACGTTCAACCGTCATATCAAACACATTGACAAGATTTTTCTTTTCAAGTGCTTTTACGGTACTGTGTGAGCCGTTTGTGAATTTCTGCAAATCGGCAAGAGAAACATACTCGTTTTCGCTTAGCACTTCAAGCATTTTTGCTTGAACAGGTGCTTTTCTGCGTAAAATTTCGGCACTTTCAAGTGCTGTTTCTCTGTCACATATAAGCTTTACACATTTAATTTTTTTATCCTTAATATCAACCGATTGTCTGTATTCCTTTTTTAAAGTACCCTCTTTAATCATTGCACGGACTTGATTTTGTATATCAACTCCGCACATTTCTTTAAGTCCTTTAAATTCCATACTGCCGCCGTTATCGGTAAGTATTTCCGTAATACGTCGGCGTATCTCCGACTTTTCCTCACTTTTATTTTTAAGAATAATCCATTCTTTCGTTTTAAGTGCCGTACCTGAAGGAACAATCGTATGAATTATATCTAGGTATGACGCAAGATATTTTTTATGCATCCACTCGATAAGTTCAAGCATATCTTCGTCAAAGCCTATCGAATCATTTGCCGTTCTTATTATGGATTTAAGACGTTTACTGTCACTTGTATCCGCAGTGCCGACACAAAATCCCTCAATTTCTCTGTTACCGGAAGAAAACGGAACAAGCACTCTGCTGCCTATTTTAATTTTGCCTTCAAGTTCTTTCGGGACAAGATAATCAAAAGGTTTATCAACTTGCTTTGACTTATTATCCACAATAATTTTTGCTATCATTATTATTCGTTATCTTCTGTATCGTCTTCTGCAACTTCGATTTCTTCCGGCTGTACGTCATCATTACTGTTTAGAGAAAGAATAGCCGCAGCCTTTTCGTCCTCCCAAGCCTTTGCACGCTTGATAGCCTCTGAACGAACATATCCTACTTTTCCCTCTACGATTTCCTCTGCCGCAACTGATACAGGTTTTTCATCGCCGTATGCGTCCATATCGTGCATACGTTCTTCACCAATCATTCTCGCACGTTTTGCCGCCATTGTAACAAGTGTATAACGGCTGTCCACACACTTTGAAAGTTCCGAAATTCCAGGTTTAATCATCATAATAATATTCCTCCAGTAATCAATAATTTTCAGCTAATAATTTATCAACAAGGTTACGCTTTTGAACCTTATCACGCATTGTTTCTTCGACTTCACGAACACACTCGCCAAGTTCGTCGTTTACGAATATACAGTCATACTTCGGCGACTGAGATAATTCCCATTTTGCCGCCTCAAGTCGTTCTTCTATTTGTTCTGCCGTTTCACGGCCTCTGTCCTCAAGTCGCTGTTTTAAAACTTTCATTGACGGCGGTGCTATAAACATAAGTACTGCCTCTTCAAAAAGTTTCTTAACTTTAAGTGCGCCTTGCGGCTCGATTTCAAGCAAAACGTTTTTACCGCCCTCAAGCATATCTTCAACAGTCTTTTTCGGAGTACCGTAATAATTGCCGCTGTACATAGCATATTCAAGCATTTCTCCGTTGTCTATCATATTCTTAAAGTTTTCCACCGTTGTATAATTATATGTCACGCCGTCGGTTTCACCTTTGCGTTTTTCTCTCGTTGTTGACGATACGGACAAAAATACGTCGTTATTTTCATTTGCAAGAAGTTCATTACAAATCGTTCCTTTGCCCGTTCCCGACGGTCCGGACATTACAAAAAGTACACCTCTACTCATCGCCTTTAACGCTCTCCTCTCCTGTATCACCGCTAAGTCTGCCTGATACCGTTTCCGTCTGCAAAGCCGACAGAACAATATGGTCGGAATCGGTTACTATAACGGCTCTTGTTCTTCTGCCGTATGTTGCGTTTATAAGATTACCCTTATCCTCCGCCTCACGAATTATACGTTTAATCGGCGCGGACTCTGGACTTACAACTGCCACAACACGTTCGGCATTAACCATATTTCCAAAGCCTATATTTATAAGTTTCATTATATCACCTGTTATTCAATATTTTGAATTTGCTCTCTTAATTTTTCAATTTCACCCTTTAGCGTTACAACGGTTTTGGCGATTTCAATATCACTTGCCTTTGAACCGATTGTATTTACTTCACGGTTAATTTCCTGAATTAAGAAATCAAGCTTTCTGCCTGCCGGCGAACCGCTGTTTATTATAGTGTCAAATTCTTCAAAGTGACTGCCAAGTCTTACCGTTTCCTCATTTACTGCCACTTTATCGGCATAAATTGCAACTTCGGTAAGTATTCTTGCTTCGTCTATTTCTTTACCGTCAAGAACTTCTTTAATCTTTTCGTAAAGTTTGTCACTGTATTCCTTAACAGTCTGCGGTGAACGCTCGTCTACTTCCTTGACAAGTGTACGCATATAGTCAATTCTCTCGCACAAGTCCTTTTGTATTCTCTCACCCTCACGCTCACGCATTGCGATAAAATCGCTAAGTGCGCCGTCAAGAACGGTTTTAACCGTATTCCACAGAGCCTCCTCATCTTCTTCAACTCTTTCGGTTGAGAAAATGTCCGGATTTGACGCAACGTTTGATACTGTTATATCGTCCTTTAATCCGAATTCATCTCTAAGCCGGTATAAAACATCTATGTAATTTTTTGCGATTTCCTTATTTAATGTAATCTGCTTGTCGGCAGTTTCGTAGTTCTCTACATTAAGGTATATATCAACCTTACCGCGAGTTATACTTGACGATACATACTTTCTGATTTTATCTTCCAAAAAGCCAAGATGTCTTTGCACTTTTATATTGTAATCCGAATATCTGTGATTTACCGATTTTATCTCCACAAGTATCTTTTTTCCTTCTGTTACGGCCTCTCGTCTGCCGTATCCGGTCATACTTTTCAGCATAGCACGTTCTCCCGTCTAATATATTATATAGGCATATTAACCCATTATTTTTTTATTATACCACAAGTTCTTGTATTTGAACAGTCTTATTTTAAATTTTTTTGAAAAATTCATTACAAAAATAACAGAAATGTATCCGTCAAGTTTGTTATTTCGACAAAAAAACAGACGAACTGTAAATTCAGCTCGTCTGTTTACCGACTTAATTATTTTTTGTTTTTATCGCACTTACAAATAAATCCGTTATATCAGCCGCACCTGTCGGAATTTCAGGTGTCACTATTGTATCGTCCTTTTCCGCATTTGACGATACTGTCATTTTAAGTGACATATCATCAGCATATCCGACTTCTATATTTGCGTCACTTGTTGATTTTGTTGCATCCGTTTCGCTGTTTGCGGAAACGTTGAACTTGAAATCATTTTTTAATTGATTATAGTCACTGTCCGATATATTGCTTATATTTTTCAAAATGTTAAGCATATCTTCTGATTTGATATTCATTTTTAGGCTGTAACCGCCGTTTTCAGTTTCTGTAACCGTTATATATTTATCCATCTGTTCATACATATCAAACATTGAAGCCAATGAAATAATAGTATCAATATCAGTATCGCCCTCTGTCTGATAAGCACTCTTTAATGTGTCCATAGCCTTTGCAGTATTTCCGCCGACAGCACTGTCCACTATATTTATTGTAGCAGCCGGCACACCGAGAGAAGTCAAGGCTTTGTTTAAATCAATACTGTACCATACATCACTCTTTACGATAAGTGCCAATGCCTTGATTTTTGCATTGTCCGAGCTTTGAGCAAGTTTTTCTATAACATCTGTTTTAAAGTAAACCTTATCATCCGCTACTACTGCGTTAAGTGTTGCGTCATTTACACTGCTTTCATTCAATGAGCCGTTAAACTTCACATCCGCACCCGCAACATTATCTTTATTTTTGCCGTCAATACTTCCGTTTGCCGCAACACTGTATTTACTGTTGCCGTTATTCAAATCAAAACTCACATCAAATGCAGTATATTCCTTATTATATTTCGGTGTTTCCTTATTTAAAAGTTTTGAAATATTCGGTGCCGAGTTTTCAAATTCGTTAAAATAATCGTCAGCATCAAGGATTACAACTGTTTCCGTATTTCCGTCCCAGCCTACCTGCATACCGAATGCGTTACTCATAAAACGAATAGGAACAAGAGTTCTGTCATCAACAATAATCATAGGTGTGTCCATTTTAACGGTTGATTCACTTCCGTTATTGTCTACATATATTGTATCGTCCATAAGTGTAAACTTAATTGTTGTGTCACCCTTTTTAGCCGTTACAAGTCTGCTTGAATCATCATAATCAACGCTTGCGCCCATATTTTCAAGTGCCGCTCTGAACGGTATCATAACTCTGCCGTCAGTATTTACAGGCTTAACGTCATCATATTTTACAACCTTATCATTATATACAATATGTATTTCTGATTTATCACCGTACACGCTCGAAACTTCTTTTACTCTTTCCGCCGCACTTACTGAAAAACACGGTACAACCATTGACGCCACAACTGCCGCCGCAATAAATTTCTTCATATTATTTTTCCTCACTTTCGTATAAAGCATTGCTTTGAGGTTATTATACCACAGCAAAATCGTTTTGGCAATATTTTTATTGTTTTTTTATATAAATATGGTATAATAAAAAATAATACATTTACACAGGAGGACATTATGGCATTTGACGCAGTAGCGGTTCGTTGTCTTGTCAAAGACCTTAAAGACAAGCTTATAAACAGCCGTATAGATAAAATACATCAGCCTGAAAAAGACGAAATTACAATAAATTTGAGAACAATGACGGATAATTTTAAACTTGTGCTTTCCGCAAGTCCTGCACATCCGCGTGTTCATTTCACAAACGTTTCAAAGAAAAATCCTATCAGTGCGCCTATGTTTTGTATGCTTTTGAGAAAGCATATTGGCAGCGGTAAAATTACGGATATTGAACAGATTGGCTTTGAACGTATTATAAAATTTTCGATAGAAAGTTATGACGAACTCGGCGACCTTACGACAAAATATCTTATAGTCGAAATTATGGGCAGACATTCAAATATTATTCTTACCAATCAAGATATGCGTATTCTTGACTGTATCAAACACATTGATTTTACGGTAAGTTCGGTACGTCAGCTGCTTCCCGGACTTGACTATGTTTCACCGCCTGTCCAGGATAAAACTGACCTTACGGAAATAAGCGAAACAGCAAACATAGATTTTTCATCACCGATACAGACCGCCGATAAAGCCATTCTTTCCGCAATAGCAGGTATCAGTCCGCTTACATCAAGAGAAATTGTATATCGTGCGTTCGGTCGCACAGACGTGAAGTGTTCCGAACTTACGGATAACGGCAGAAATAAACTTTTATACGAAACGGTTAAACTTGCCAAAGACGTTCAGCAAAACAATTTCAGCCCTTGTATGATTATAAATTCCGCCTCGGGCAAGTTAATGGAATTCAGTGCCACGCCTATAACACAGTACGAATCACTTGCGGAAATTAAAGAATTTGACGACATAAGCGTACTTCTTGACACATTTTACAGAACTCGCGATATGCACGAAAGAATGCGTCAAAAGAGTGCCGACCTTGTGAAACTTCTTAACAATAATATAGAACGTGTTTCAAAAAAGCTCGGAATTTTAAATAAAACGCTTGCCGATTCGGAGAATAAAGATAAATATAAAATATACGGTGACTTGCTTATGGCAAATCTTTATAATATAAAAAACGGTCAGTCGAGCGTTGAAGTTATAGATTACTACAAAGAGGATTCGCCTACCGTAAAAATTCCGCTTTCGCCGCAGCTTTCACCGTCACAGAATGCACAGAAGTATTACAAGCGATATAACAAGGCGAAAAATGCCGAAATTGAGGCAGCAAAACAAATTGAAAACGCCAAAAATGACCTTGAATATCTCGAAAGCACACTTGCCGCTATCGAAACATCTGATACGGAATCAGACTTAAACGCAATTCGTGCGGAACTGATTGCCGAAGGCTATTTAAACAGAAAGTTCAATCCAAAAAAGCAAAAACAAAATGCGTCAAAACCTATGCACTTTGTAAGTTCCGACGGTTTTGATATTTATGTGGGCAAGAATAATACCCAAAACGATTACCTTACATTAAAATTTGCAAATTCGTCTGATTTGTGGTTTCATACCAAAAATATTCACGGCTCGCATACAATCATAAAACTCGGACTTGATAAAGACGTTCCGAAAACGACAATCACGGAGGCTGCCGAACTTGCGGCATACTATTCAAAAGGTCGTGATTCATCACAAGTTCCCGTTGACTTTACGCAGATTAAAAATGTCAAAAAGCCAAACGGTGCAAAACCCGGTATGGTGATATATGATTATTACAACACAATATATGTTACACCGAAAGAATTAAAAAATGAGTAGTCAATGAATGACTACTCGTTTTCGTTTATAAACTTTTGTATTTCTTCCATAAATTCTTTGCCGTATTTACGTTTTTTCATTTCGCCGACACCGGAGATATTCAAAAATTCACTGTCCGTAACAGGACGTTTACGGCACATTTCACGAAGTGTAGAATCTTGAAATATAACATACGCAGGAACACTTGCCATAACGGCACGTCTGTTACGAAGTTTTTTAAGTCTTTCAAACAGTCTGTCTTCCTCAGACGTCAAAACGGTATCCTTCTTATGAGTATAAGAAACTTCCTTAATCAATTTCATCGAAAGCTCTTTACCGTTTAATATTTCCTTTGTTTTCGGTGTGGGCTGTACAGTCCTGTAATTCATTTCGTCAACTTCAAGATAGCCCTCTTGAATTAAATAATCAATAATATATCTTATCCTTTTAAGCGACATATCGCTCATAATTCCGTATGTAGAAATAGTATCAAGGTCAAGTCTTTTTATTTTGTCGAGCTTACTTCCGTAAAGCACCTCCGCCAAAAGCGTCTTACCGCAACTTCTCCCCTTTTTTCGTATTCTGTATACACAGGACACTATTTTTTGTGCGTCAACGGTTATATCCGTTGTTTCAAAATTAGTATTGCAATTTCCGCAGTTGTCACAGTTAAGCGGCGGATTTTCGCCGAAATATTCAAGAATAAATGCTCTGAGACACTCACTTGTAGTGCAATAAAACGTCATCATTTTCAAGCGTTCAAAATCCTTTTCCATAATTTTGATACGCATTTGGTCTGATATTTCCGAGTTTTCATCCGGATTTTCGATAAAATATCTTGCAGTATTGACATCACGGGCACTGTAAAGCATAATACAGTCTGCATCACCGCCGTCACGTCCCGCTCTGCCCGCCTCTTGATAATAGCTTTCAATATTTTTCGGCATATTGTAATGCACAACAAGATAAACATTCGATTTATCTATCCCCATACCGAATGCGTTCGTTGCAACCATTATTTCACATCGGTCGTATATAAAATCGTCTTGATTTTTCTGCCTTTCGTCATCGTCAAGTCCTGCATGATACCTTGTCGCATCATATCCGTTGTCATTAAGTCTTTCACACACTTCCTCAACCGTTTTTCTTGTCGAGCAATACACTATCGCACTTTGATTTTTATGACTGTCCAAAATATCACAAAGTGCCGTAAATTTATCTTTCGGTCTTTGCACTTCAAAATACAGATTTTCTCTGTTAAAGCCCGTAACCTTAACATACGGATTGTTCAGTTTCAGAATACGAATTATATCTTCTCTTACATCGTCGGTCGCCGTTGCGGTAAAAGCAGCTATAATCGGTCTGTATGAAAGTTTTTTTATAAATTCTTCTATTTTCAAATATCCCGGTCTGAAATCGTGTCCCCACTGCGATACACAATGTGCTTCATCTATGGTTATCATAGAGATTTTCACTGTTTGTGCTACCCTTATAAATCCCTCAAGTTCAAGCCTTTCGGGTGCAACATATATTATTTTATACATACCCTTGTAAATATTGCTTACAACTTTATTTTGCTGTGCCAAAGTCAGCGAACTGTTTATGTATGCGGCGGCAACACCCGACTGAACAAGTGAATTTACTTGGTCAATCATAAGTGATATAAGCGGCGAAATTACAATCGTTATACCTTCCATCATCAGTGCCGGTACTTGGTAACACATTGATTTCCCCGCACCTGTCGGCATTATTCCGAGAATATCGTTTCCTTCTAATATATTATCTATAATCTCGGACTGTCCGTCACGAAACTTCCTGTGTCCGAAATATTTTTTAAGAACTTTTTCCTTTTTCATCAATATACTTCTTTCGTTTGCATATGTTACTACTATTTTATCGAAAAAGATAATATATTGCAAGAACTAATTTATTAAGTATCAAAAAACGGTATCATCAGATACCGTTTCAGATTGCAGACAAAAACGCAACGGTTTTGTCTACTTTATTTTTGGGAGTTTGAGGTGCTTTTTCAGTAGTTTTGCCGTTGGCAAAACCGCTCTGCGAGCGTCGGATGTCTTTCCGATACGACCTCATTAAAAATCATTTCTGACGACCTGTGCGGCAGAAATGACTTAAAATCTAAAGTTTCGACTTTGGAGGAACTTTATGATTTTTTCTCTAAAAATACTCAAAAATTGCATCGTATGATGTGATTTTTGGGATGGTGACATTTTGTCACCATCCTATGCTTTACTCCCATATTGCCGAATATGCGCATTCGCCGTGTTCACTGTCGTCAAGACCGACATTTTCACTGTTTTCATCAACACGAAGTTTTGTAAACAATCTTACAATACCCACACAAATCAATGTTCCGACAACCGCAACGGCTATTGTTACCAATATACTAAGCACCTGTGCCACGAACAAGTGATAATCACCGAAAACAAGACCGTCCCATTTAGCTACCGGATTAATCGAAGTTTGTGCAAACAAGCCTGTTGCGATACCGCCCCATATACCGCCGATACCGTGACATCCGAATGCGTCAAGTGCGTCATCATATCCGAATTTCGGTTTTAGTACAGATAATGCAAAGTAACAAATCGGGCTGACAAGTGCACCGATAATAAACGACGCCCATATCGGTACGAAACCTGCACCCGGTGTAATTGCCACCAAACCGATAACACCGCCTGTACAAGCTCCGACTACTGTCGGCTTTCCGCCTTTGATTATATCTATAATCATCCATGAAAGCATTGCACAAGCCGCAGAAGTGTTAGTTGTTGTAAATGCGTGAAGTGCAAGACCGTCTGCCGCAAGCGCACTTCCTGCATTAAATCCGAACCAACCAAACCACAAAAGTGACGCGCCGAGTACAACAAACGGAATATTATGCGGTACGACACTTCTTTTCTCAATGCCTTTTCTCTTACCGATTAATATTGCAAGCACAAGACCCGAAACACCGGAGCTTATATGTACAACGTTACCGCCGGCAAAGTCGATTGAGCCGATTTGAGCAAGAAATCCGCCGCCCCAAACCATATGAGCCATCGGATAATAAACCACAAACTGCCACAAGAATACAAATAAGAATATTGCTTTAAATTTCATTCTTCCCGCAACCGCACCTGTAATAAGCGACGGTGTTATAATGGCAAACATCATCTGAAACAACGCAAAACCCATATTAGGGATATTGTCACTGTAAGGACCTGCCTCCGCTCCGACACCGTTAAACGCAAACCACTTTAAGTTTCCTATTACTCCGCCCAAGTCACCGCTGAATGAAAGCGAATATCCGCAAAGTACCCACAATACCGACGAAAGTCCCATAAATGCTACTGACATCATCATTGTATTGAGCACGTTTTTTCTTTGTGCAAGACCGCCATAGAAAAATGCCAATCCCGGTGTCATCAAAAACACATACGTTGCCGCAATTATCATAAATCCTATATCGCCACTGTTTAACATATTTTTATACCCCCTATAATAAAGCCTCTCTGTCCTCTTCGCCTGTTCTTACTTTTATAACTCTCGATACAGGTGAAATAAAAATCTTACCGTCACCGATTTCACCTGTTCTCAAAACCGAAATTGCCGTATTAACAACATCATCAACAGGCACTGTACATACAACCATTTCAATTTTTATCTTCGGAAGTAAGTCAACGCTGTACTCAACACCTCTGTAACGGTGCTTTTGTCCCTTTTGCACACCGTAACCCAATACGTTGGATACGGTCATTCCGTTAATCCCGATTTCGTTTAAGGCCGTCTTTAAATCCTCAAGTTTGCTTTGTCTGGTGATAATTTCGATTTTTGTCATTTCTGCCATGACTATATACTCCCCTTTCTCTTAAACATAAAAAGCGCGTCTGACAAATTGACCGCAATCAATCCGTCAAACACGCCTTTGTGTTTAATTTAACTATTATTTTTTATTTCGATTGAACCGTAAAAACAAAAAAGACGCATTTGTAAGAATATTCTCTTACAAACACGTCCTTGTGTTCAATCACTGTAACATTATTATACAACACTAACTTTTTGTTGTCAACAGTTTTTTGAAATTTTTCTAAAAAGAGAAAGCGAGCTAATTTATTAGCTCGCTGAGGGGGTATATATATTAATCTTTGAAAAAGAGATTAACCTTATTAAATTACATTGATCTTTTCTCGTTATACGATACAACAAAGTCAGGGTATGCTGATGCAAGACCATGTTCTGTTGAGTCAAGACCTTCAATTTCTTCTTGCGGCTTAGCACGAAGCAATCCTGCCTTCTTCAATACAACAAACAGAATTGAACCAACGATTGCTGCCCAAGCGATTAGTGAAACAGCACCCAAAGCTTGAACACCCAAAGCCTTTAGACCGCCGCCATAGAACAGACCAAGTAATTCTGCACCGGCACTTGTATCTGAAGCAAACAAACCGACTGCGATTGTACCCCAAAGGCCGCATATACCGTGAACACTGATTGCACCGACAGGGTCGTCAACCTTTAGCTTTGTATCAATAAACGGAATTGCAAGACACATCAAAATTGCACCGACAACACCGATAATAATTGACGCAAACGGAGTTACAAGGTCACAAGGAGCTGTGATTGCAACAAGACCGCCAAGAACACCGTTTAGAGTCATTGAAACATCAGGCTTACCGTAACGAATCCATGTAAAGAACATTGTTGTGATTGCAGCTGCACAAGCGGCAAGGTTAGTTGTGATAAATACCTTAGCGGCTACTTGTACGCCACCGTCTGAAAGACCGCCTGTTGATGCAGGGTTAAATCCGAACCAACCTACCCAAAGGATAAGTACGCCAAGTGCACCGATAAGAATGTTGTGACCCGGAATAACGTTTACTTTTCCGTCCTTTGTGTACTTGCCGATTCTCGGACCAAGAATTGCAGCACCTACAAATGATAATGTACCGCCAAGCATATGTACGATTGCACTACCTGCAAAGTCATGGAAGCCTAACTCTGACAACCAGCCGCCGCCCCATACCCAGTGACCTGCGATTGGGTAAATGAACAATGAAATAGCCGCACTGTAGATACAATATGCTTTGAAGTTTGTTCTTTCAGCCATTGCACCCGAAACGATTGTTGCAGATGTTGCACAGAATACTGTTTGGAAGAACAATGCCGTATAATCCATATTCTCTGCACCTGCCATACCGTTCATAAACATATCTCCGAACGGAATACCGATAAACCCGTTACCTTCGCCGTACATAAGTCCGTAACCGATAAACCAATAAATAATTGAACCGAACATAAAGTCAACTATGTTCTTCATAATAATGTTACCTGTGTTTTTACTTCTTGTAAAGCCTGCTTCAACCATTGTGAAACCTGTTTGCATAAAGAACACCAATACACCGCCAAAGAATAACCAAAAACAGTCTACTGCTGTTGTTAATAGTTCTGTACTCATAATCAATCAATCCTCCTATTTAATGAAACTTTCTATAATAAAGCCTCTCTGTCTTCTTCACCGGTTCTTACCTTAATAACTCGTGATACCGGAGAAATGAAAATCTTACCGTCACCGATTTCGCCTGTTCTTAAAACCGAAATCGCTGTATTTACAACATCTTCAACCGGTACTGTACATACAACCATTTCAATCTTAATTTTCGGAAGTAAATCAACGTTATACTCAACACCTCTGTACTGATGTTTCTGACCTTTCTGTACACCATATCCAAGAACATTGGTAACTGTCATACCGTTGATTCCGATTTCATTCAAAGCTGCCTTTAAATCTTCAAGCTTGCTTTGTCTGGTGATAATTTCGACTTTTGTCATTTCTGCCATGACTAAACTCCCCTTTCTTTTAAACAAAAAAGCGTGTCTATCGAAGTTTTCTGATACTTTCGATAAACACGCCTTTGTGCTTAATTATAATGTATAATATTAAGTTTTCCTAATTGAACTGAAAAAGCGCATTCGTAAGACCTTTTTTCAATCTTACGAACACGCCCTTGTGTTCAATCTCTTTAACTTTAATTGCATTATACGCCTATGGATTTAAAATGTCAATAGCTTTTTTTAATTTTGACTAACATTACAAAATAAAAGTTACTTTGTACTTATTTATTTAGAAAATATAAACAAACCTTGACACCAACCAACAAAATCCGTACTATATGTTGACAAACCACTCATTGCGTGGTACAATAATAAAAATGACATAAAGGAGATATAAAACAGTATGTACTGCGTAGGCAATTACAACTCAATAAAAGCAGACAAAGGGTATTCTGTTTCCCCTTTATTTCTATTTTCTTTTTTTAAAACCAACTGACAATGTTATTTATTCATTGTCTTTTTTTTTGGGCTATATAGCTTAATTCACTAACATGGAAGGAGAACAATTATGAAAGCACAGCTTATTTTGGAAAACGGTATGCGTTTTTCGGGAACGGTTTTCGGCGCTGAGAAAAACATCGTCGGAGAAGTAGTTTTCACAACCGGTATGACAGGCTATCAGGAAACTCTTACTGATCCGTCTTTTGCAGGTCAGATTGTCACTATGACTTTCCCTCTTATCGGTAACTACGGAATTAATCTTGAGGATATGGAGGCAAAGCACACTAATCTTAAAGCATTTGTAGTAAGAGAAAAGTGTGATTTTCCGTCTAACTTCAGAAATGAAATGAACCTCGATGATTTTCTTCGTCAACAGGGTGTTGTAGGTATTGAAGGTATCGATACAAGAGCACTTACAAGAGTTATCCGTGAAGCAGGTACAATGAAGGGTGTCATTATGCAGGGCGAGCCGAGTGATGAAGAAGTCAATGTACTTATGAACTCTCTTGACAACAGTCACGTTATTATGGACACAACTGCCGAGCAGGTATATACATTAAATGAAACAGGCAGACCGCACGTTGCTTTCATAGATATGGGTGCAAAACAAGGTATTATCCGCGATTTATTGAAGAGAGGCTGTAAAATTACAGTATTCCCTGCCAACATTCCCGCTTCGGTTATCGAAGAAGCAAATCCGGACCTTGTATTCCTTTCAAACGGTCCCGGCGATCCGCTTGACGCTCCGGGTACAGTTGATACTGTTAAGCAATTAATAGGTAAATATCCAATCTGCGGTATCTGTATGGGACATCAGATTATAGGTCTTGCACTTGGCTGCGAAACTAAGAAATTAAAGTTCGGTCACCACGGCGGAAACCACCCTGTAAAAGACCTTACAACAGGCAATGTTTTCATTACAAGTCAAAATCACAACTATATAGTTGCAGATTTGCCGGACACTGTTGAAGAAACATTTGTAAACGTAAATGACGGTACTTGCGAGGGTATCAGACATAAAACTCTACCAATCCAAAGCGTTCAGTTCCACCCTGAAGCATCACCGGGACCGCTTGATACAGGTTGGTTATTTGACAGATTTTTAAAGGGGGTAAACTAATATGCCTTTAGATAAAAGTATAAAGAAAGTTCTTGTTATAGGCTCAGGTCCTATCGTAATCGGACAGGCTGCCGAATTTGACTATTCGGGTACACAGGCTTGTCAGGCAATTAAAGACGAGGGTATTGACGTTGTACTTGTAAACTCAAACCCGGCTACAATTATGACTGACAGAGGTATGGCTACAAACACTTATATTGAGCCGCTTACCGCAGAATATGTAGAAAAGATTATTCAAAAAGAACGTCCGGACTCAATTATCGCCGGTATGGGCGGTCAGACAGGTCTTAACCTTGCCTGTGAGCTTTACGACAAGGGCGTTTTTGAAAAGTATAATATGAAAGTTATCGGTACTTCAATTCCGTCTATCAAAGAGGGTGAGGACCGTGACAGCTTTAAGCGTCTTATGGAACGCACAAATCAGCCGATTGCTCCGTCTGAAATCGTTACAGACGTTGAATCAGGTCTTGCATTTGCAAAGAAAATCGGCTACCCTGTTATCGTTCGTCCCGCTTACACACTTGGCGGTACAGGCGGCGGTATTGCTGAAGATCCCGAACAGCTTGAAACAATCCTTTCACAAGGTTTGCACCTTTCAAGAGTAGGTCAGGTTCTTCTTGAAAAGTCAATCAAGGGTTGGAAAGAAATCGAATTTGAAGTTATGCGTGACGGTGCAGGTAACTGTATCACGGTATGTTCAATGGAAAACATCGACCCTGTCGGCGTTCACACAGGTGACTCAATCGTTGTCGCTCCTGCACTTACTTTGGCTGATAAAGAATATCAAATGTTGCGTAAAGCAGCTATCGATATTATCAATTCAATAGAAATTAAAGGTGGTTGTAACGTACAGTTTGCACTTGATCCGGAAAGCTTTAACTATGCGGTTATCGAAATTAACCCTCGTGTGAGCCGTTCATCCGCACTTGCATCAAAGGCAACAGGCTATCCTATCGCTAAGATTGCCGCTAAGATTGCACTTGGTTACAACCTTGACGAAATTAAGAATGCCGTTACAGGTAAAACATACGCTTGCTTTGAACCTGCTATCGACTACGTTGTAACAAAAATTCCAAAATGGCCGTTTGATAAATTCTTCGGTGCAAAGCGTAATCTTGGTACAAAGATGATGGCTACAGGTGAAATTATGGCTATCGGCAATACTCTTGAATCATCACTTCTAAAGGGTATTCGTTCACTTGAAATAAAACAATACACACTTGAAAGAAAATCTTCAAAGAAACGTACCACAGTTGAATTAAAGCAACGCGTTATCGTTCCTGATGACGAAAGACTTTTCGACCTTGCAGAGCTTATCCGCAGAAATTACAATATGGAAAAGCTTGCCGAAATCACAGGTATGGACCCATTCTTCTTGCAGAAAATTAAAAATATCGTAGACGCAGAAGAAGAATTAAAGCAATACAAATTGGCCGATTTGAATTATGACATTCTAAAGAAATATAAGAAAATGGGCTTTAGTGATAAGGGCATTTCAGAACTTATTGGTTGTGACGCAGACGAGGTATATAATCTTAGAAAATCTTTGGGTATTATCCCTGTTTACAAAATGGTTGATACTTGTGCGGGTGAATTTGAGGCTGTTTCTCCGTATTATTACTCAACATATGACGAAACTACAGAGTCATTCCCTTCTGATAAGAAAAAAGTTATCGTTATCGGTTCGGGTCCTATCAGAATCGGTCAAGGTATCGAATTTGACTATTGCAGTGTTCATTCTGTTCTTTCTCTTGAAAAAGCAGGTATCGAAACAATTATTATAAACAACAACCCTGAAACAGTAAGTACAGACTTTGATACATCAGACAAACTATACTTCGAGCCGCTTACAGAAGAAGATGTTTACAACATTATCGAGCTTGAAAAGCCTGACGGTGTTATTCTTCAATTCGGAGGTCAGACTGCTATCAAACTTGCAAACTTCCTTGACAGTATGCACGTTCCTGTACTTGGTACACAGCCTAAGTACATTGACGAGGCCGAGGACAGAGAAAAGTTTGACGAAATGCTTGAAAAACTTAACATAAAGCGTCCAAAGGGTAAGGCTGTTTGGAGTGTTAAGGAAGGTATTGAAGAAGCTAATAAGCTTGAATATCCGTTACTTGTACGTCCGTCATACGTTCTTGGCGGTCAAGGTATGGAAATTACAAGAAATGAAATCGACCTTGTAAGATACCTTACAGACGCATTTATTAAAGATACAAAAAATCCTGTTCTTATCGACCGCTATCTTGGCGGACGTGAACTTGAAGTTGACGCAATTTGTGACGGTACAGATGTTCTTATTCCTGGTATCATGGAACACCTTGAAAGAGCCGGTGTACACAGCGGTGACTCAATTTCAATTTATCCACCGCAGAATGTACCTCAGCATATTATTGATAAAATCGTTGACGTAACATACAGAATTGCACTTGAACTAAAGGTTATCGGTATGATTAACATTCAGTTTATCGAATTCAGAGATGAACTTTATATTATCGAAGTAAACCCACGTTCAAGCCGTACAGTACCTTATATAACAAAGGTTACAAACGTACCTGTTATTGATATTGCAACAAACATTATGCTTGGCAAAACGCTTAAAGAAATGGGTTATTCAACAGGTATCGCGCCGCAGACAAATACAGTCGCTATAAAAGTTCCTGTATTCTCAACCGAAAAATTACCGCAGGTTGAAGTAAGTCTTGGTCCTGAAATGCGTTCGACAGGTGAAGTTTTAGGCGTAGGTCAAAACTTCCATGAGGCTATGTACAAAGGATTTACTGCCGCCGGTACAACAATTCCAAAGGCAGGTTCAACAATTCTTGTTACGGTTCGTGAAATGGATAAAGAAAACTTCTTGCCTATCGCAAAGAAATTCCACGAACTTGGCTGCAAGTTTATTGCCACTGCCGGCACTGCAAAATTGCTTGAAGATAACAATATTCCGGTACAGGTTGCAAAGAAGATTTCAGAGGGTGTTCCGAATATCCTTGATGTTATCAGAAGCGGTATGATTGACCTTATCATCGACATTCCTAAGAAGGGTAATGATATTCATTCAGACGGATTTAAAATCAGACGTACAGCTATTGAGTGCGACGTTTCGATTATGACAAGTCTTGACACTGTTAAAGCACTTGTTGATGTTATGGAACATCGCTACACACCTGATACTGTTGAAGTTATTTCACTTTCGGATATTAAATAACATACAAAAAGCGGAGATTTTAAAAATCTCCGCTTTTTTAATGCTATTTATTATTGAAGTATCGCCAAATCGTTTGCTTCACACATATTGCTTATTCCGTAAAGTATAAGCACCTCGTCATAGCTGTTCTGCTCCGTCAATGCAGATACATTATTAAGATAATATCTCAAGTCCACCATATCAATCTGCGAACAATTTTCAGCCATAAACGGCACGAAACAATGTGCATAGCTGTCTTTTATCACAAGCACTTTCTTACCGTCCTCATTATCGTTATTCACAATCCTTTCAAAATTATGATTTCCGTCAAGGAACACCGGGTATTTATCAAGTTCTTCGAGATGTTCTTTAAAAAACATACTGTCATAAACCTCATCTTCAAAGCCGTCATTAATCGTCACCGTAACATTAATCGGATATTCCCACGTTTCTATACTGTCAGATTTTTCGTACCACAATGCACTTTTTGAATAAGTCGTGCCGAAAAAGCCGTCTGTACTTTCAATATCATAATCACTGCGAACTTCAATATTTTCACTTTCCGCCCACTTTTTATATGCCAAATACGCACCGTAACTTGTCCAGTGGTGGTCGGTTTTATAATAAATCTGCTTGTCCTTGTTTTCGGTCAGAGTATCGCGTATATCAATAAATTCTGCGTTCTCTGCCCTGTTTTTTACATCGTCGATTATTTCGCTGTCATTATATTCGGTATGAACTTTCGGAAGTTCTTCCGACATTATATATCCCGTTGACGGTACAACAATAAGTTTTGTTTCGATACCAGTATTTTTCACAAAATTATTTATCGCCGTTATATTTGCATTTAATTTCTCTTCATCACACTTTACAGGTGTGTTAATAATATACCCGTCTTTTCCTTTATATACCCCATTTGAGCCGTTACGTCCCGAATAAAGCATATAATATGAATCGGTTGACGCAAAGAAATTTCTTGCTGGAAAGTGGTCTGAAATATATGTTTCAAAATCCTTTTCCCATTTTCCGTTAAACAATTTTTGTACACTGAATTCAGGGAATTTTGCAAGTGTTCGTTTTTCGTTCACCGAAACCTCTTGTTTCGGCAAAAATGCGGTAAGTGCCGCCATTGTACCTATAAATCCGCAAAACAATACTGTAAGCAATATATCTCTTTTTTTAGCCATTATATCACCCCTTAGAAACGGAAATACAGGAATGGATTATAGCTTTGATTTACCAGTGACGCCGTACAAAGCACAATCACAACCGCACAAAATGCAATTTCCAACACGCCCATATACTTTTTATCCTTTAATTTCAAATACGTGTTTTTCCATATCGGAAGTGACGCCATTGCCGTCACAATCAAAATCGGCAAATACATAAGTATTGTACTGAGCGTATCACCGCCGATAATACCGTTTTTCAACGTAAACATACTTGTCAAATACGCCCAAAATTGTCCGAAATCTTCAAAATAGAAAATTGTCCAACCGAGAAGTATTAAAAACAATGCGTATATGTGTTTTAGCAAAGACGGCAATTTTTCAAGATATTTGCCGTACACATATTTTTCAAGCACAAGGATAACAAAATAATAAATTCCCCACGCAATAAAATTAAAATTTGCACCATGCCATAATCCTGTCAATGCCCAAACCGCAAACAAATTAAAAATCACACGCGGTAATTTGCACCTGTTGCCGCCGAGCGGAATATAAACATAGTCGCGAAACCATGAACTAAGCGAAATATGCCATCTGCGCCAAAACTCAGTTATCGTCTTTGAAACATACGGATAATTAAAGTTTTTCATAAATTCAAAACCGAACATTTTACCCAGTCCGCAAGCCATATCGGAATATCCCGAAAAGTCAAAATATATCTGAAACGCATATGAAATTATGCCAATCCACGCACCGACTATGCCGTTTGACGATGTTCCTCTGATTGTATCCCAAAGTACACCCATTTGATTTGCGATAAGAACTTTCTTCGCCAACCCAACTGCAAACAACTTTATACCGTCAGCAAACTGCGATATGTTTTCACGTCTTTCATCAAGCATTTTCGCAATGTCTGTATATCTTACAATCGGTCCTGCTATTAGCTGTGGGAAAAATGAAACATACGTTCCGAAAGACACAAGGCTTTTTTGTGCTTTAGTGTCCCCTCTGTAAACATCAATCGTATACGATAACGTCTGAAATGTATAGAATGAAATTCCTATCGGCAACGGTAAATTGATTTTCGGCATAAAGCTAAACGGCGGAATTGCTCTCAATATATCAGTCACAAATCCCGTATATTTAAACACTGCCAAAAGTCCTAAACTAATTACAAGCGACAAAACCAAAAACGTTTTTTTACGTTTTTGGTTATCACAGTATTTTTCTATCAGCAGTCCGAATATATAATTCGACACGACAGAAACAATCATTATTAAAATAAAAACAGGCTCTCCCCAACCGTAAAATATAAGATTGGCCAAGAGTAAAAATGCATTTCTGAATTTTCTCGGCAGAATATAGTATACCGCCAAAACTATCGGCAGAAACACGAACAAAAATAATAAACTTGAAAAGTACACTACCTACACCCTTTCAAATTATTTTGTATATTGGTCAATTATGCTCTGTACGCTTGATGAGTCCTCGCTTACGCATACGATAACGTAATCACCGACAGTTTCAACAACGCAGTCGTCAAGCTTTGACACTTCATTCGGTGCATAGCTTGTGTATGTTGTTTTTTGTTTTTCAATATGTTGTTCGGCTTTTTCTTTCACAGATTCCGTATCTGATGTTTTAAATATTGTAATTTCATCAACAACCGCCGGTGTACCTGTGTATGACACACATTCTTCAACTTCGCCGTCTGAAATCATATATCTCTTTTCAGCAATATCCGATGAAACCTCCGTAAGCTGTTCCGCAAATTTACCGTCACTCGACAATGCCGACGCAAGCTCATTTATATCAACAGCCTTACCTCCGCAGCCTGCAAGCGATACGCACATCATAACTGCCGCCAAACCAAAAACTAATTTTTTCATCTCAATATATCCTCTCTTCTGATTATTGTATATTATTTTGTATATAAACCAAGCACTTTTTATAATAATCTTCTCCGAAATGAATACCGTCACTCGCCACTCCGTCAGGCAAATTGCCGTCCTCTCCTACAACGGCACTGTATACGTCCGCATAGACAACACCTTTGCTCTCGGCAAGTTTCTTTATCAATTCATTGTATTTAACTATCTGCTCGTTATTTGTATTATCCACGTTATTGTCCGATACCTCTTTGGTTACCGGGGTTATCGCAAGCAAATATATTTTTGCCGTACTCTGATATGACTTTGCTTTGTCAATAAGTGCACCGTACTGCTCTACAAATGTATCCGAATTAGCCCAACCAAGTTCGTTTTCACCGAATATCATAAATATTTTATTGTACTGCTTGCCGTTGTTAAGTTCTTCGATAACAGGCACTGTACCCGTTGACGTGGATTTCGTCATTGCGTCATTGACATTCAAACCGATTCTCGCAAAATAATCCACACCTTCTACAAGGCTGTAATTCATCATTCCGTCTACGAACGAATTACCGATAAACGCCGAATTTTGATAATAATTTTGGTCAATATTCGATGAATTTGATTTTTGTGCCGGTGCAGTTGTCGGCGTCTGCGTTGACATAGCCGCAAGCTCCTCCTGTCTTTTCTGCTCCGCCCTTTGCGATACGGACGACACGCACCCTTTAATTGCGAATATAACAAGAGCTGCGATTATAATTGCAACTGCAAATACAAATACTCTGCGAATTAAAAATTTACGTCTGCGTTGTTCACGCAAACGCTTTCTTCTGATCATTTCAAGACGTTCTTTCTGATTCAAAATTCTCTCCCCTTAATTTATACATCAATAAAGTGGCACTATAAAATAGTACCACTGTTTTATTCTTTAGTCAATAGCTTATGTCAAATTCAGTCGAATTTATGTTTCCAAATATGAAGCACAATTCTTACATAAATCGTTCTGTAATTTTTCTTTTTCATACACTTAAAAATCGGATGGTTTATTTCTATACCGTCACAAGATATATCGTCCATAAAAATATCCGTTATTTCTTTTAACCTCGCATACCTTGCCTTGCGGTTTAACTTCAAGTTCGGATTAAACAAAAAGCAGAAACTTCCGAATGTTTTATGAAAATAATCATCATAAATTCTCTGCAAAACATCTTTGTTATTTCTGTTCCAGCTTAAAACAATGTCCTTAACGTACATTGTAGACTGTCTTGACGTATCAAAAATATCAAAGCGATACTTATCCCAAAATCTTTTATATGAGTTTACATAGTATCTGCAAAGCACATCGCCTGTCATATAAAAACTGTCTATACAGTTTACATACCTTGCAACAAAAACATCGTCCTCGCTTTTTCTGAGCTTAGGAAACTCAATACTGTTTTTTCTGATTATATCGGTCTTGTACAGCTTAAACCAAGCCGCCCCTTGAATACCGTGTTCGCCGTACATAAACATATGCTCATAATAATCTTTTCGTGCATCTCCGCCTGTACGTTTAAGTCCGTCAGCCTTTTTGACAGTGCGGAAAACCTTTTCACCGTCAAACATAGAAAAACTGCATACAACAAGGTCGGTATTTTCATTTTCCATATACCGGACAAATTTTTCTATCGCATTTTTTTCAAGATAATCGTCTATATCAAAGAAATATATATAATCGCCCGTTGCCTTTCTCAGTGCAAGATTTCTTGCCGCACCCGGTCCTTCGTTGTTTTTGCCGAATACCGCAATACGTCTGTCCTTATCCGCCTCGGCAAGGCATTTCATATAACTTCCGTCTTTTGAACCGTCATCAATTATTATAATTTCAAGATTTTCATATGTCTGTTCCGTTATACACTTAATTCCGCTTTCAACCCAATCTTCCATATTGTATACGGGAATTATGATACTTACTTTTTTCATACTCAACCTCTGTCGCAAATTTCTTTTATAGCCTCAAAATTACGCTGTGAATTATTTTCATCTCTAAGCGTAAAGAATTTATCAATTCTTTTTCTGTACTTATCATCAAGCACGCAACCGTTTTCAAGTATTCTGTCAAGTTCGTCTATAACGTCATTTTCATCATACAAAATTTCACCGAAACCGTCACGGTCATAGTCAAAATAACCTTCTTCGTAATGCTGTTGTCTGAATGACTCTTTGTCAAACTGATAGAAAATCATAGGTTTTTCCATATATCCGTAATCAAAAAACACGCTTGAAAAATCGGTTATAAGAACGTCCGATTTAATAAGTAAATTTTGCACCGTACTGTCATTGAACGTAACAATCTTAACTCGTTCGCCGCCTTTAAACGTATCAATAAATCTCTGAAACTCAATATGAGGATAGAAAAGCAATTCATAATTGTATTTTTCAAGAACGTTTTTCAATTTTTCACTTGCAAGAAAATTTGAATACACCTTGTAATATTCGCTTTTTACAAATTCTTTTTTGTCAGCCCCTTGAAGATTGTATCGCCAAGTCGGCATAAGCAAAACTTTTTTGGTCGGCTGTTCATTTTTATACAGTGCGTCATAACGGCACAAACCGAGCATTTTCACAACGTTATCCTTATATCCGTACAAACTCTTGACATACTCGTATTCAGGCTTTGCCGAACACACAAACAAATCCAAATTCACATTATTGTTATACAAATATGTAAGGTTATCCTTGATGATACCGTGCTGTAAAAATATCTTTTTGCCCCTTATAATACCCTTTTTATCAGCCTTAACAAAAAAATCTATGTACGGTGTATAACCCATAATATGTGTACTGATTTTTACTTTTGACAGCACAAGCGAAATGTAATGTTCAAAACTGTTATGATTTATAATTCTGCCGAGTTTTTCCACACGTTCTCTGTCAGCGGAATCTTTCGTTATTGCGTAAGCAATATTGATTTCGGGATGATTTGCGGTAATGTACTTGAACAAATAATACGCATTATCCCTTGCGTCAATTCCACGCTCCGCTATAAGCCATAAATCCTTATACTTTTCTTTATTTTTCGCAAAAGGTGCGACAATTACCGCCGCACCGTATTTTACGAAACGGGAAATATAATCCTTTGACTTCTTTATAAATGTATGCAAATTCATATATATCCCTCCAATTATGCAAAGATTACTTTATTTCTCCGTGTTTTTCATACTGCGTGATTTGCGACACCTTATTGTTGTCGTCAACAAATACAACTGTCGGTCTGTGTTCTTTTGCCTCGTCCGCCGTCATATTGCAGTATGCCATAATAATAACTTTATCACCCTTTTGAACACACCTTGCCGCCGCACCGTTAAGGCATATAACGCCCGAATTTTCTTCTCCGGCTATTGTATACGTTTCAAAGCGCTGACCGTTGTTTACGTCAACTATCTGCACCTTTTCATATTCAAGTATACCGGACGCTTTCAAAAGTGCCGTATCAATCGTTATACTTCCGACATAATCAAGTTCTGCCTGTGTAACGGTTGCACGATGTATCTTACCTTTAAGCATTGTTAATTCCATTGCTTATTTTCTCCTTACTCCATTATAAAATTATCTATTAAACGTGTTTTTCCGATATATACCGCCATTGCGCAAAGGAGCGGCTTTTGTACTTTTTCAAGTGTTTCAAGCTGATTGAAGTCAACCATTTCCACATAGTCAATCTTTGCAAGAGGTTCTTTTCCAATCTCCGCTTTGATTGCCAAAATAATTGTCTTTACGTCTGTTTCGCCGTCTGCAATCATCTTCTTGCCGATTTCAAGCGAACGTGAAAGGCATAGTGCCGCCTTGCGTTCGTCTGCGTTTAGATATGTGTTTCTTGAACTCTTTGCCAAGCCGTCATTTTCACGAATTATAGGACAACCGACTATTTCAATATCAAAGTTCAAGTCCTTAACCATCTTCTTTATAACGCATAACTGCTGTGCGTCCTTTTGACCGAAATATGCTCTGTCAGGCTGAACGATATTGAACAGCTTACTTACAACAGTACACACACCTGAAAAATGAATAGGTCTTGTTTTACCGCAAAGTACCTTTGTAATCTTGTTCATATCAACAAATGTAAGTGCATTGTCATACATTTCATCAGCTTCAGGATTAAATATAATTGACGCACCCGCACTTTCGCAAAGTTTCGCATCCGCATTAATATCTCTCGGATAACTTTCAAAATCCTCGTTAGGACCGAACTGTGTAGGATTTACAAAATCACTTACAACAACTCTGTCATTTTCCTTTACCGCACGCTCTATAAGGCTTTTATGTCCTTCGTGAAGATAACCCATTGTTGGAACAAGACCAACCGTAAGTCCTTCCTTTTTCCATGCTTTAACTGTTTTCCTTACTTCATCTATTGTTTTTACTATCTGCATTTTATTCTTCCTCCGTTATTTGTTTCATAACTTCTTCACTCATTTTAAACGAATTTTCCTCTTTTGGGAATGTACCGTTTTTCACTTCGCTGCAATATTCCTTAAAGCAATTTTTCATACTCTCGCCCAATTCACCGTATTTCTTTACAAACTTCGGTGTAAAATCGGAATACATTCCAAGCATATCCTGATATACAAGCACTTGACCGTCACAGCCGTTGCCCGCACCGATTCCTATTGTAGGAATTGAAAGAATTTCCGTTATGTATGTTGCAAGCGGTGTCGGTACACATTCCAAAACAACCGCAAATGCGCCGGCTCTTTCAACCGCTTTTGCGTCATCTATAATTCGTTTTGCGTCATCTATATTTTTGCCCTGAACCTTAAAGCCGCCGAACGCGTTGACCGATTGAGGCGTCATTCCGATATGACCGACAACAGGAATAGACGCGTCTACGATTTTTCTTATATGTTCCTCAAATTTAACTCCGCCCTCAAGTTTAACCGCGTCGGCATGACCTTCTTTTATGAGTCTGCCTGCGTTCACAACTGCGTCATACACAGATGTTTGATACGACATAAACGGCATATCCGTTACGACAAGTGCATTTTTTGCACCTCTTGCAACGATTTTACTGTGATGTATCATATCATCCATTGTCACAGACAATGTACTGTCATATCCCATAATAACCATACCAAGCGAATCGCCTACAAGTATTGAATCAACGCCTGCCTCGTCCTCAAGTTTTGCCGTTGTGTAATCATAAGCTGTAAGCATTGTAATTTTTTCACCGTCAGTTTTCTTATTTTTAAAGGTTACTGTTGTGTTTTTCATTCTATTCCTCCGTTTTTCATATCAAATATAACATTTGTCAGTTCTTTGTATAACTCTCTTGTTCTTTCATCAAGCACTTCAATATGTTTTTCAACAGTCGCCATATCCCCTCTTGCCGCAGGTCCTGTGATTGCTTTTTCACAACCGACTTTAAGTATATTGTCCATATTGCACTTCATCAGTGTTGACAGTGCACTCTCACTTTCCGACTTTGAAAAACCGCACTCCTGTAAAAGCTCCGTTGCCTTATAGCAAACCGATACGACAAAATTTGACGCAAAACACGCCGCCGCATGGTATTTGGCTTTATTTTCCGGTGTAATAATCTTAAATCTGTTACCGCATAATGAAAGAATTTCTGAAACAGTATCAACTGCTTTTCCGCCACCTTCGACAGTAAAAAAAGCGTTTGATATTGCATTTAATGACGTATGCTTGCTGTTAAATGCCAGCATCGGATGAACACTGCAAACATTTTCACTGTCTGCACCTTTAAAAATTTCACTTGACACAGAGCCGCTGCAATGACATATAATTTTCTCTTTTAAATTCATATCCTTGATTTTGTTCCAAATCGTTTGGATATTATCATCATTTGTAGTTATAAAAATTATGTCACTATTATTTATAAGCTTTTCACGGCTGTAAAGCTCAAAATCTTCTGTATTGTTACTTCGTGACGAGAAACCGATTACATTTACGCCCTTGCTTCTGAAATAGTAAGCCAGACTCATACCGCATTTTCCCGCTCCGATAAATCCTATTGCGTTTATATTATCACCTCCGATAATATCACCGCAACGCACTAAATGTCAGGTGCAATTTTCTTCCGAAATACCGCCCATCAGTTTTATTTTATCATATTTTGTTTTGTATTACAATATTATTTCACTAATTAATATTATATTTTTTCAACAAAAAATGACTTAGAACAAAGTTCTAAGTCATTTGGTGCCGATGACCGGGGTCGAACCGGTACGGGAATTTCTTCCCACGGGATTTTAAGTCCCGGGCGTCTGCCAGTTCCGCCACATCGGCATACTTGTCAACAACATATGAAATTATACCATACTTTTTGACATTAGTCAAGACTTTTGTACGAAAAAAGATTAAAAAAGCAAGTCTGTTTTTATAACAGACTTGCTTGATTTGTCATTTTATTTAGCCTCTGTTGTAGGTTCCGCCTCTGTTGTAGGTTCCGGCGTATCCTTTGGCTGAATAACCATTTTATCAATCTTATCTTGGTTTACCTCTACCTTGATACCCAATTCTTCAGCTTTCTTTTCAAGAGCCTCTTCTTGTTTCTTTGAAGTGACTGCCGACTGAACTGCTGATTTATTGTTTTCCAAATACTCACCAAACTTTGAATCCGATTCGTCTATCGGTAATCTTCTTATGATGTGATAACCGTAATCTGATTTACACATTGTGATTTCGCCCGGCTCGATTGACTTTGTCGCATCTTCAAATTCAGAAACCATTTCACCGTCTGTAAAGAAGTATCCGTCTTGATTTGATTCCATACCCGGGTCTTCATTGTATTCCTTTATAAGTGCATCGAAATCTTCACCGTTCTTTGCTCTTTCAAGAATTTCGTTTGCTTTCTTTTCAGCCTCTGCAAGCTTGTCTTCATCAAGATCTGCACCTGTCGTCATATCCTTTGTTGAAATAAGAATATGCTTTGCTCTTAAATAATTATCTACGAAATACTGCTTAACTTCATCATCTGTCGGTTCTGCAACGTCAAGCTGATCCATTATCTGCTTTGAATATGTTGATGCCGAAATAATTGTTTCCATTATATCATCATCAACACCGTACTTTTTAAGCAACTTATCGCCGGCTTTTTTACCGCCCTGTTGAGCCTTAAAATTTGAAATAGTGCTTTTAACTTGTTTAGCCTCATCGTCGGTTAGAGTTATATCCATTGCCTTTGCAACTTCTTTTAGAAGATATTCTTGCTTTAGATTATCAACTGCGGTGTCTACGTCCTCTGTACCCATTCCGTAATTTGCGAAGAAATTAACCGCACCTTCCGTAATATTAGTATCGCCTATTTTCATAACAGTTTGACCGTTTCCCGAACAACCTGCAAGCAACATTGCACCAATCAATGATACACTTGCTATTTTTCCAAATCTGCCAAAATTCATAATTATATTCCATAGCCTTTCTGCCCACAATTATTCTATTCTAACGCTTATCAGCGGGCAGATAAGTCGTTATATTCGTTATATGTTTAACACATACAACACATATTAGTATATTCCTTATTGACGTTTATGTCAATAGATTTAAAAAATTGTTTACAAAAAGGCCATAATTTTCTATCAAAAAAGACCATAATTTACTTATGATCTTTTCATGTATCATTCAATTTTATGAAAGCATTAATACAACTTCAAGCACAATCACAATTGCACTTAAAATGCTAAGCACGGTTACACCGAGAACGCATTTCTTTTTAAGTTTTACAAAACTCGATTCAAGTTCTGAAATTGTATTTTTTGTATTAAGTTGTGTATTTTTCAAATCGAACACACTGTCATTAAGTTTTGAAATCGAATTAAATGCTTGTTTAACTTCCGAAACACTTTTCGCTATTTCATCAACCGAATTTTTGATCTCGGAATAATTATCCTTATGTTCTTTCATTCTTTCGTTATCTTGAACATCAATAATATTCAACTTTTCCGAAATATCTTTAATCTTCGATTTCAAGCCGTCAATATCCTCTGACACATTTTGAATTTTGCTTTCAACATCATCAAATCTGTCTGACATTTCAGATACAGAAACAACGCTTTCGCGAATGTTATCAAGCTTATTGTCAATCTTTTCAACCGAATTTTTAACGGTATTCTTAACTTTTTCCTTTATACCGCTTTCGTCAACGGCATTTTTAATATCTTCCTTAATATCCTCTGCCGTTTTTACAACCTTTTCAAAAGAATTATCTTTCTTTTTTTCTTCTTTTTCGTTTTCAGCCTCAGTTGTATTTTCGGCTTCTTTTTTAGCTTTAAATTCATCAACCTTGCTTACAACCGTGTCTTTAAACTTTCTTGCACCGTTTTCAATGTCACCGGCTTTTTTCTTGAATTTATCGATAACACTTTGAATATTAATCGTTTCGTTCAAATTAATTCTTTGAGTGTTTTCAACAGGCTCTGCATCGGCATCATTATCTGTTTTTACATCGACATTTTTCAAAAATTCTTCATATTCCTCGTCAGTGCCTGTGTAAAAAGCGTCCTGACCGTCATATGATTCTATGTTCATTCCCTTTTTATCCATCTTGTCACCCTTATTTCCGTGAAATTTCTTAGCTATATCTCTGCCCTTTTCATAGGCATAATCAAAAAACTTATCAAATCTACCGGACATATAATTAATCCTCTTCTGTTTCAGGTTTTTTAGCGTTTATTATAACAACTTCATCATCGTCATAACTGTCTGTATCGTCTGAATTTACGTTGTAAATTCTTTCACCGCACTTTGAGCAGTACACATCATCAGAATGATTATACGCACCGCATTTCGGACACTTTACGTTTTCTTTAAGCTGATAAAGCTGTTCTTTAAGCTCGTTAACTTCCTCCGTCATAGCGTCGATTTTAGCGAACTTTTCTTCCATATCGTCAATCACTTCGCCTGTTGATTTATAATTTTCATATACAGACTTTCCAATTTCGGTATAGATGTCCTTAATTTTGCTTTTCGTTTCGCTTATTGAAAACTTTAATTTTGTTTGGTTTACTATGTTGTTTGTTTTCTCAATGACTGTTTTTGTCACCTGCACCGCGCTGTCCTTAGCTTTGTTTGCGTGTTCCTTTATTTTATCAAATACTTCTTCCATTTTAAAATCGCTCCTTCCTAATTTATTATATGCCGATTAAATTAATTATTTATATTATAACATAAAATGAGTGCTTTTATATGACATTTTCATTATTTTTTCGTTTCACAACAAATTCTGACATTACGTTATTTTGAATAAAAAGGAAAAGGGGCTACCTTTCGGTAACCCCCGTTGATTGATTATGGAATACAGAACTTTATATTCCGCAATCAATTATATACCTATTTCCGATAAATTTCAACAATTAGTTTACACCTTTATAAGCGTCTATCATAATCTGTTCAATTTCCTTAACAAGCGGCAACTTCGGATTTGCAGTTGTACACTGATCCTCAAAAGCCTTGTTTGCAATGTCAGGAACATTTCTCATATAAGTTTCTTCATCAATTCCGCATTCAGAGAATGACAACGGCTCATTAACTTCTTTCATAAGGTCTATAACCGCATTTATAAGGCTCTGTACGCCCTCCTCTGTTGTTTTTGCAGGAAGTCCCAAGAATGCTGCGATTTCAGCATACTTTTCATCTGCAATGAACTTCTTATACTTAGGGAATGACACAAACTTTGAAGGTGTTGACGCATTATACTTAATTACGTGCGGCAACAATACTGCATTTGCTCTGCCGTGAGGAACGTGATACTCACCGCCGATTTTATGAGCGATTGAGTGATTTAGTCCCAAGAATGCGTTTGTAAATGCCATACCTGCCATACAACTTGCATTGTGCATTTTTTCTCTTGCCTCTGCGTCCTCAGCACCGTTCTTGTATGCTCTCGGAAGATACTTGAATACAAGCTGAATAGCTTTCATTGCAAGACCGTCTGTGTAATCCGACGCCATTACAGATACATATGCCTCAAGTGCGTGTGTAAGCACGTCAAGACCTGTGTCGGCAGTTGCTGATTTCGGAAGTGACATTACAAACTGCGGGTCGATAATCGCAATATTCGGTGTTAGTTCGTAGTCTGCAAGAGGATACTTCATATTATTCTTCTTATCAGAAATAACCGCAAAACTTGTTACTTCACTACCTGTACCGGAAGTTGTCGGAATAGCTACAAGTTGTGCCTTATTACCCATCTTAGGGAACTTAAACGCACGTTTTCTTATATCAAGGAAACGAAGTCTCAGTGAATTAAAGTCTACATCAGGGTGTTCATAGAACAGCCACATACCCTTTGCGGCGTCCATTGCACTGCCTCCGCCAAGTGCGATAATTACGTCAGGCTTAAATTCGTCCATCATCTGTGCACCGCGTTTTACTGTTTCGATTGACGGGTCAGGCTCTACATCTGAGAAAATTTCACAATGAACGTGCTCCGTTCTCTTTCTTAGGTAATACAAAATCTTATCTACATAACCAAGAGAAACCATACCCGGGTCTGTTACGATAAATGCACGAGTGATATTCGGCATTTTTTCAAGGTACTGAATTGAATTATGCTCAAAATAAATCTTATCCGGAACTTTAAACCACTGCATATTTACTCTCCTCTTAGCCACTCTCTTCTGATTTATAAGGTTCACCGTTGTAACGTTACCGCTGACACTGTTACCGCCGTAGCTACCGCAGCCAAGTGTAAGTGACGGCATATTTGTATTATAAATGTCACCGATTGCACCGTGTGATGACGGTGAATTTACGATAAGACGGCTTGCTTTCATTGTTGCAGCATACTTTTGAATTACATCTTCATCATTTGCGTGAATAACAGCCGAGTGTCCCATACCGTGGAACATAACCATTTCTTCTGCTCTGTCGATTCCTTCTTCTGTTGAATCAACGATAAAGTATGCAAGTACCGGACTCAACTTTTCTCTTGAAAGCGGATATTCAGGACCTACGCCGTCAAGTTTTGCAAGAAGAATTTTCGTACCCTCAGGAACTTTCACTCCCGCTTGCTCCGCAATCCATGTTGCAGGCTTACCTACAATTACAGGGTTTACAGCACCCTTTTCACTGTCGATGCAGTAATCGCTAAGCTTTTTAATTTCGTCAGGCTTTGCAAAGTAGCAGCCGTATTTCTTCATAAGTTTTTCAAATTTCGGTGCGATTGCCTTATCTACGATTGCGGCTTGTTCAGACGCACAAATCATACCGTTGTCGAATGTTTTTGAAAGGATAAGGTCGTTAACCGCTTGTTCAAGGTCAGCACTCTTATGAATGTAGCAAGGTACGTTACCAGGGCCGACGCCAAGTGCAGGCTTACCTGTTGAGTATGCCGCCTTAACCATTCCACTGCCGCCTGTTGCAAGAACTGTTGCAACACCCGGATGATTCATAAGTGCATTTGTTGCCTCGATTGATGGGTATTCAATCCACTGTATACAGTTTTCAGGCGCACCTGCCGCAACCGCTGCGTCAAGAACTATCTTGGCAGCCGCCGCACTGCATTTTTGAGCGCCCGGGTGGAAACCGAAAATAATAGGGTTTCTTGACTTAACGGAAATCAAAGCCTTAAACATTGTTGTCGATGTAGGGTTTGTAACAGGTGTAACACCGCATACAACGCCTACAGGCTCTGCTATAATTTCGTAATCTTCAAGGTCGTTTTCAGCAATAACACCAACTGTTTTTTCATTCTTGATTGAATGATAAACATATTCTGTTGCAAACATATTCTTTGTTATTTTGTCCTCATACACGCCTCTGCCTGTTTCCTCAACAGCCATCTTTGCAAGCTCCATATGCTTGTCAAGACCTGCAAGAGTCATTGCCTTTACGATTGCGTCAATCTGTTCTTGATTAAGTGCCATAAATTCGTTCAAAGCTTTTTGTGCTTTTGCAACGTAGCCGTCAATCATTTCATTTACGTTAATCTCTGCCATAATAATTCCATAGCCTTTCTGCCTACGGGTTGTTAGTTTTTCTTTACATCTTATTGTAGGCTGATAAGATGTTTTTACAGAAGACTCTGTTTTGACATAGTATGAAATCTTCCGAATTTTTATTATTGACTTTGTTTGTTTAGATTGATAAATTTTTATCGTTATTTATTTATCAATCTTTACAACACTATTATATGAGATTGTTAAACTTTTGTCAATAGTTTTTTTGATATTTTTATTCTTTGTAAGTTTTTCATATATAATTCATTACTTTCTTGTTTAAAACAAACAAAAAAAGTATTGCATTTTCAGCAATACTTTTTATATACAGTCTTTTATATACTTTCCAATCTGTTTATCGACTCGGTATCTCCTACAAGCACGACAATATCGGTATCTTTAAATTTGTATTCGGGTTCAGGTGAAATATTCACCTTACCGCCGTTATTACTCTTTATCGCAACAATATTTACGTTATATTTTTTACGAACAGACAATTCCATAATGCTCTTGCCTATCCATGTGTTCGGTACAACAGCGTCCACAATACTGTATTCGTCCGACAATTCGATTATATCAAGCAATCTGTCCGAAACAAGTTCTATTGCGGCTTTAACGCCTGCCTCCTGTTCTGGAATTATAACATTATCCGCACCGACTTTTTTCAGTACGGTTTTGTGCATATTATCCTTTGCTTTACAGACAACCTGCTTAACTCCCATATCTTTTAGTGCAAGAGTTGTAAGTACGCTGTCCGTTATATCGTCACCGCCGATACACACGATTGCACAATCCGAGTTTTTCACTCCAAGTTGTTTTAACAAGCTTTCGTCTTTTGCGTCGGTACAAGCCGCTCTTGTTACCAAATTTGCAATAGCGTTTATTTTATCCATATTTTTGTCTATCGCAAGCACTTCATAACCCATATTAAAAAGTTGCGTTGCAACAGATGTTCCGAATCTGCCCAATCCTATTACTGTAAAAGTTTTCATAACAAATCCTTAGCCTTTCTGCTATCCGACAATGAAATTACATTCCGGATACCTTATATCATTAGTTTTTCTGATGCGAGTCATAAACACAACGCTTATAGTCATAATGCCCACTCTGCCGAAGAACATATATACAATAAGCAAAATCTTTGTAAATGTGGACGCGCTCCCCGATACACCGACCGAAAGACCGACCGTACTGTATGCCGACGCCACTTCGTATATCGAATTTATCAAATCTTGATTATCAATATAACTTATAAGCACCGAACCGCCCACAACAAGCACAAGCCACAATACAAGCAATGCCATTGCTTGAAGAATAGTCGTGTGTGCAATTCTTCTGCCGTGAATAACAACATCAGATTTGCCACGCAATACGGAAATCAAAGTCATTATTACAAGTACAGCCGTTCCGAGCTTTACGCCGCCCGCAGTCGAGCCTGAAGCGCCACCTATCATCATAAGCACCGTTCCCCAAGCCTTTGACAAGTCGGTTAAATTATTCTGTATAAGTGCGTCAAATCCGGCCGTTCTTGTTGTGACCGACTGAAAGAATGACGCCAATATTTTCTGACCGACACTTTCAGCACCGATTGTATTTATGTTGCCGTATTCAAGAATGAAATACACAAATGTACCCACGACAATAAAAAATATCTGTGCCAAAATTATTACTTTTGAATACACGTTAAGTTTTTTCCACGATTTTTTTGCGATAATATCCTCCCACACAATAAAACCCAATCCGCCTATGGCAACAAGTATCGCAAGCGTACAAAGTACAAGCGGATCGTGTCTGTATGAAAGCATACTTTTTCCGTCACCGATTATATCAAATCCCGCATTGCAAAATGCCGATACGGAATGAAATATACTAAACCACATTCCTTTAAAAAATCCGTATTTCGGTACAAAACGTATTGAAAGCACTATCGCGCCCAACAATTCTATAATTCCCGTTATATGCAAAACGTGCTTTGCAAGTTTGACTATTCCCTCAAGGCTTTCCGTACCCATTGTCTGTGCTATAAGCATTCTGTTTCTAAGTCCGATTTGTCGGTTTGAAACTATAAACACAATACAAAGTATCGTCATAAATCCCAAACCGCCGAGCTGAATTAAAAACAGTATCACCGCTTGTCCGAACAAGCTGAAATATGCACCGACATTTATAAGCGTAAGTCCTGTTACGCAAGTTGCGGACGTTGTTGTAAACAGTGCCGACAAAAACGGCGTCACAACTCTTTCTTTTGACGAAATCGGCAACATTAAAAGTAATGCTCCGACAAGGATAATCAACGCAAATCCAAACGAAATACGTCTTGCCGTATTTATTCTTTTGTGAAATAAAAATTTTCTGATAATATTCATATTTATTTGCTTTCTCCAAAAAATACTCAAAAATCACATCTTCCGATGTGATTTTCGGAGCTGTCGTCAGGCTCTTTAAGTTCGTTTCCACGCATACGGCGAAAACAATATAAGTATCGGATAAAATTCAAGTCTGCCTACAAGCATACCTATTGACATCACTATTTTTGACAATGCCGAAAAATCGGCAAAACTGCCTGTCGGGCCTACCAATCCCAATCCCGGACCAATGTTGTTCATAGTCGCAATTACGGCAGTAACCGTTGTTGTGAAGTCCTTATTATCAAAGCTGATAAGGAGAATTGACACAGCCGCAAACAACATATATACAACGAAATATCCCAACACACCGTTTACGATATTCTTTTCAACCGTTTTGCCGTCAACCTTAACCGAAAATACACTTCGCGGACTTACCGCCTTTTTTATTGAGTGAGTGGCTGTTTTCATAAGTATAATAAATCTTGTAACTTTCATACCGCCGCTTGTTGAGCCTGCACACGCGCCGACTACCATCAATAGTACAAGTATAATCTGCGAAAGCATAGGCCAACGAACAAAGTCGGCAGTTGAATATCCCGTCGTTGTCATAATTGACGACACTTGGAAAAATGAATATCTGAATGCTCTGCCAAATCCGTGATACACAGGCATAATATTAAGTGCAATAATTACCGTCGCACCTATCATCATTCCTATATACCACTTAACTTCGTCATTACTCTTTATCTGTGAGAATTTTCTTGCAATTATCAAGAAATACACGTTAAAATTCAATCCGAACAACATCATAAATATACCGATAACATAATCGATATATGCACTGTTATAATACGCAACGGAACTATTCTTTATTCCGAAACCACCTGTACCGGCTGTGCCGAATGTATGGAGCAAGCTGTCAAATACAGGCATACCGCCGAACAGCAAAAGCACAAATTCAATGACCGTAAGTGCTATATATATTCCGTAAAGTATTCTAAGTGAAAACTGCCATCTGCTTGCAAGTTTGCCTACAACAGGTCCCGGCATTTCCGCTCTCATCATATGAGTTGTTCTTGTATCCTTTGACGAAAAAATTGCCATTGCAAACGCAAGTACACCCATACCGCCGAGCCAATGGGTAAAACTTCGCCAAAAAAGCAAGCTCTTGTCAAGCGCCTCGACATTTGTAAGTATAGATGAACCGGTTGTTGTAAAACCTGACACCGTTTCAAAAAAACTGTCCACAAAACTTGGTATCTGACCGCTGATATAAAACGGCAGACAACCGATTATTGATATTACAATCCAGCCTATCGCAACGATAAACATTCCGTCACGTCCGTAAAGGCTTTTATTTTTCGGTGCTTTTGCAGATACACAAAGTCCGATTAATACGGATATTACTATCGGTATTACATACGCCAAAGCTATTGACTCACCGTAAAACAAAGACAATCCCAAAGGTGCAAGCATTGTTGCCGCAACGGCTACAAGTATTCGTCCTACGGAATATGCTATCATCCTATAATTCATATCTTTTCCTTTCGTAACCGCTATGCAAGTATATCGCCGAGTGTGGTAATATGATGTGTTGTCACAATCACAACAGTATCACCGACTTCAAGTTTACTCTCACCGTCCGGCAGTATAATCTTGTTATTTCTGAGAATTGCCGCAATCAAAACATTACGTTTCATCTTAATCTGTGAAAGCGATTTTGAAGTAAGCTCGGATTCTCTTGTAACTCTGAATTCCATAGCTTCGGCTTTATTGTTTACTATTCGGTAAAGAGTTCTCATTTCCGTATCCTTTGCCGATTTCATTGCTCTTGCGTAACCGATTATAATATTCGCGGTTATGTTTTTAGGCGTAACGATACTGTACACGCCTGTGTTTTCCATAAGCTCCGCAAACGAAAGACGGTTTACCTTTGTTACAATCTTATCGACAAATCTTGACTGCGAATACATTGATATAATCATATTTTCTTCGTCAATACCCGTCAGTGCAACAAGCGAATCAACTCTGTCAATGCCCTCTTGTGCAAGAACGTGCTTATCCGTTCCGTCGGCACACACAATATCCGCTTTCGGCAAATGCTCGGTCAATTCCTTACATCTGTTCATATTGTGTTCTATAATTTTAACCCTTATGCCGCTTTCAAGAAGCTGTTTCGCAAGATAAAACGATATTCTTCCGCCGCCGATTATAATTGCGGTTTTAACCTTTGTGTTTATAACACCTATCTCACGCATAAATTTCGCAACATCTCTGTGAGATGCGGTTATGTGAAGTTTATCTCCGCTTTCGATAACAAAATCACCGTTCGGAATATACACCTCGTTACCGCGTTGCACCGCACATATAAGAAGTTTTATCTTAAACTTTTTGTATATCTCAAAAATAGCTTTTCCGCAAAGTGCGTTATCCGAACTGATGTTAAATTCAATAAGTTCAATTCTGCCTTTTGCGAAAGTTTCTGTTTTGATTGCGGCAGGAAAACGAAGTATTCTCGATATTTCGCAAGCAGTTGCGTATTCGGGATTTACTATAAGATTTATTCCGAGAGCGTTACGCATAAAATCAAGCTGTTTAAAATATTCTCTGTTTCTCACTCTTGCAACACATCTGCCCGCACCGAGTTTTTTAGCCATAACGGTACAAAGTGCGTTAAATTCGTCATTTTCCGTAACAGCAATAAATATGTCTGCCTTGTTAGCCTCCGCCTCGCGCAAAGCTTCAAGGTCAGTACCGCTCCCGCATACGCACCTTACATCATAATCATCTTGAATTCGGTCGCAGATTTCACTTTTAATATCAATAAGAACTACGTCATCGCCCTCATAATTAAAATCCTCTACAAGCTTTCTTCCGACCTTACCGCCGCCTACTACGATTACATTCATTTTTCTTCTCTTTTCTCCCGCGTCATAAGCAATAATACCGCTTCTCTTGCATTTCTGCCATTGTACAAAATATTATAAGCTTCTTCAACAATAGGCATTTCAACATTATATTTGTGTGCCATTTCATATGCCGCCGTTGCGGTGTTTACACCCTCAACAACCATATGAACGCTTTCCAAAGTTTCCTTTAAACTCTTGCCTTGACCCAAAAGTATTCCGGCACGTCTGTTTCTCGAATGCATACTTGTGCAAGTTACAATCAAATCACCTACACCGCTAAGTCCCATAAATGTCTTTTCATTTGCACCCATAGCCTTGCCGAGTCTTGCAATTTCAGCAAGACCTCTTGTCATAAGTGCCGCTTTTGTATTGTCGCCGTAACCAAGTCCGTCACTTATTCCCGCACAAAGTGCGATAACGTTTTTAAGTGCTCCGCCAAGTTCAACACCGATTATATCGGTTGAAGTGTACACTCTGAACATATCGCCCATAAACACGTCTTGAATAAATTTAGCCGTATCAATATGCTCCGACGCAACAACATTTGTTGTAGGAAGTCCTCTTGAAACCTCTTCTGCGTGTGACGGGCCGCTCATAACAGATATATCCGCCTGCGGAATTTCTTCTTTATACACCTGTGAAAGACGTAAAAGTGTACCTTCTTCAAGTCCCTTTGATATATTTACTATTTTCTGTCCCTCTTTAACGTGCGGCGAAAGCTGTTTCGCCGTTGTTCTCGTTGCCGGTGACGGTGCGGCTGTTATAATAAGCTCCGCTCCGTCTGTACATTCAGCCATATCGTGACTGCAATAAATTGTATCCGGAAATTTCACTCCCGGCAAAAATTCTTTGTTTTCTCTGTCTTTTTTCAGTCTGTCCGTTTCTTCCTGTATCCACGACCATAAATATACATTATGTCCTCTTGAAGATAAAAGTATCGCTATGGCAGTTCCCCAACCGCCTGAGCCAATTACTGCAATTTTCATTTTACTTCTCCTTTTTTTGCTCCAAGTTTGTTTTCCGTACCGCTAAGTAATCTCTTTATATTTGCATGATGTCTTGCTATTAAAAGTCCGCCGATAATAACAACGCACACAAGCTGAATTGCATCAACGTTCTTTGTAACAATCATTTTAACGATTTCTATAACTATGTACATTGCACCGCCCAAGATTGAACCGAGCGATACATACCTTGTTACTGCCATAACCGCTATTGCAACAACAGCCACAATAAGTCCGACTTTCCAGTCAAGCATTAACACAACGCCCAGCGAAGTCGCAACGCCTTTGCCGCCTTTAAATCCGAAGTAAAGCGGAAAATTATGACCGAGAATTACGCATACACCTGCGATATAGCTTATAACAGGATATATTTCATCTGTACCCGCAATATTTTTTACAAGTCTTGATAAAAGTATCACGACTATGCCTTTTAACACGTCAAGCAACAGTGTTATAATACCCATTTTCTTGCCGTATGTTCTTAGCATATTCGTTGCACCCGCATTTCCCGAACCGCTTTCACGGATATCCTTACCGCTCAGCATTTTTGAAAGCAGTATAGAAAAATTAACCGAACCGATTAAATATGATACTATTGCCGTCAGGGCAATTATTAAATATGTCATAACTATCTCCCATTACATCTTCTTTTCATTTTTCTCTCTTACGATAAACTTTATAGGTGTTCCCTCAAAACCAAATGCCTCACGCACTTGATTTTCGATAAATCTCAAATACGAATAGTGGAACAAATCCTTTGAATTTGCGAACAAAATAAATGTCGGCGGTGCTGTTGCAGCCTGTGTACCGTAGTAAACCTTTAAACGTCTGCCCTTGTCTGACGGCGGCTGTTGCTTTGCCATTGCTTCGTTTAAGACGTCGTTAAGCATACCGGTTGTAATTCTTCTCTTGTGCTGCTCATTTACTTTCTTGATAAGTTCCAAAAGCTTGTCAACTCTCTGACCTGTCTTTGCACTGATGAATATAATTTCCGCATAAGACATAAACGCAAATTCTTCACGCACACGCATTGTAAAGTTTTTCATAGTCTTTGTGTCTTTAGAAACAATATCCCACTTATTAACCGCAAAAATACAAGCCTTACCCTGCTCGTGAGCATAGCCGGCAACCTTTGTGTCCTGTTCTGTAATACCCTCGTTTGCGTCAATCATAATAACGCACACGTCACTTCTGTCAACCGCCGCAAGCGAACGTACAACACTGTAACGCTCTACATTTTCGTCAATCTTACCGCGTTTTCTCATACCGGCGGTATCGATAAACAGATACTTGTCGCCGTTCTTTTCGTAATGTGAGTCGATTGCGTCACGCGTTGTTCCTGCGATGTTACTTACAATAACTCTGTCCTCACCCAAAATTTTATTTATAAGCGACGATTTACCTGCATTAGGTTTACCGATTACCGCAACTTTAATTTCGTCCTCGTCATCTGACGTATCTGCGTCCTCAGGGAACAAGTGAGTAACTTCGTCAAGCAAATCACCTACACCCAAACCGTGAGTTGATGAAATAGCAATCGGATCGCCAAGTCCCAAATTATAAAATTCATAAAATTCAAACGGCGGATCGCCTGTATTGTCAACCTTGTTTACGGCAAGCACAATCTTTTTCTTCGCCTTTAAAAGCATTTGTGCAACGTCCTGGTCATTTGCCGTAACACCGTCTTTTACGTTTGTCATAAGCACAACAACGTCTGCCATTTCAATGGCAAGCTGTGCCTGACGGCGCATTTGTACAAGGATTTCGTCCTTTGACGCAGGCTCGATACCGCCTGTATCGATAAGCGTAAAGTGCTTGTCAAGCCACACTGCGTCAGAATAAATTCTGTCACGCGTTACACCCGGTGTGTCCTCTACTATACTTATTCTCTTTCCTGTTATCTTATTAAACAAAGTCGATTTTCCGACGTTCGGTCTGCCGACTATCGCTACCAATGGTTTCATATTCTTCTCCTTTAAAATTCAAGTTCTTCTCCCAAGATTTTCTCAATAAATTCATATCCGTCATTTATGACAGGCTCTATCTTCACATTCAACGCTTTTTCAACGTCTGATACAGTAAGATCATCAAGGAAAATCCCGTCTTCATCTCTCAGCATACTGTGCGGAATAAGCATAATATCCCCTATAGGCTTGTCTTTAAGCTGGTCGATTATATCTCCGCCCGTGACAAGTCCCGAAACGTTTACGCCTCCGCCGAAAAAGTTATTTTTTATCGCATAAACAGTTATCTTTACGTCTGTCTTTTCCATAAGACGTTCCGACAAACCCGTTATAAAAGATGCCGCCGCCTCACCCGTTACAAGAGTTACATTTCTGTCATACTTTTTGTTTTTCACAAGTTTAATTGCCGAATCAAATTCTTCTGCCATACTGGCAATCAATCCTACACCGTTTTCAAGCTGCGGAAAACCCTCATACACTTCTGCGTCAGGTATAGGCAATTCCGCATTCAAATAAAATTCGTCAGAAAGATAAATTAGCCTTGTTCCAAGTTTATCATACAGTTTTTTCTGCCAAGTCTCAACTTGTTTTATTGTTTGTGCGGAAGTTTCCTTTGTAAACGGTTTCAGCGGATAAAGTCCGTCACGATAGCGTGTAAGACCGACAGGAACGATTGATACACTGTTTACATTCGGGAACAGTGCCGCCAGTTCGGATATTGACCTGTCAAGTTCCTTGCCGTCATTAATTTCGGGACAAAGCACTATCTGACAGTTCATATAAATATTATTAGCCGCAAACTTTTTCATTATGTCATAGCACTTACCCGCAAAACGATTATTCAGCATTTTACATCTAAGTTCGGGATTGGTTGCCTGAACCGATACGTTAATCGGCGAGACACGCATTTTTATAAGTCTGTCTATTTCTTCGTCTGACATATTCGTAAGCGTTACATAGTTTCCCTGCAAAAACGATAATCTCGTATCATCATCTTTAAAATAAACCGTTTCACGCATACCTTTAGGCAACTGATCTATAAAACAGAATATACACTTATTTCGACAACTTTGTGCCTCGTCAATAAGTCCCTCTTCAAATTCAATACCTATATCGTCGTAATCATTTTCAACCGTTATAACTTCGGTAGTACCGTCCTTTTTCAGTATTTCAAGAGTAACTTCATATTCGGCTGTAAGATATCGATATTCAAGTATATCGTGAAAATCGTGTCCGTTAATGCTTATCAGCTTGTCCCCGACTTCAATTCCGGCATCTTCCGCGATTGAATACGGTTCTATATATTTAATTGTGGTATTAACTTTTCTCATATTTTTATCTCCGCATTATTATCCAATATGTATTATTACACAATCACAGAAAAAAATCAAGGTATTTGACAAAAATAAAGACAGCATACGCTGTCTTTACCAAAAATTTATTTAATTTACCAAAACACAATCGTTTAAAATTGCACTTCCAAGACTTCGTCCTGAACATCTTCCTAAAACAGTTATAGTTTGTCCTTGCGAAACATTGGTGATTTGCGACTTGCCTTCAGAAGAAAAATATGCCGTTACACCGTCTGCCACATATCCCGCCATAAGATTTACATATGCCGTTCCCAAGAAGAAAGTTTTGTCTATATTATAAACAGTACCCGTTACCAAAAGCATTTTACCTTTATATTTGTTTTCCGCACCAACATTATTTGTGTTGAATTCCTCATATAAAGTAGATGCATTTACTTTTATAGCCTCATCAATGGCTTTTTGTCTTGCCGCTGCCGCCTCTTGTTCAGCTTTTGCTTTCGCCTCTGCCACTTTCGTTTCCGAAGTTGATTTTATCGTTTCGACTTCCTTTTTTTCTTCCTCTTTCAAGTTCATTTTCAGCAATTCATCTGCCTCGTTAAGTGAACTGTCAAAGTTTCCGGCATTAAAATTATCTCTTATATTTTTTAATTTTTCGTCAATCAATTTTCTTTCTTCTATAGCGGCTTGTGCCTTATCCTTAAATTCATCAATATTTTTACTTATACCGTACTTCTGATAAACTCCCGATATTTGACCGACTTTTTCAACAACAGCCTCATTATTGCCTTTGTCAAATTCGCCCTTTATTTCAACATATGCAGACGCCACTTTTTTAATTTCGTCCACTTGACTTATCTGTGACTGTGTAAGTTTGTTTTTCTTTAATTCATCACATTTGCCGATTATGTCCGAAACCTTTGTCACATCAGAAAAAAGTTTTGTAACTTCTTCTATTTGTGTATCATTCTTTTTTATTTCTTCGTTGCGTTTTTCATAATCAATATTTAATTGGTTGATTTCCGATTTTGTAGGATATTCGGTAGTTACATTTTTCAAGTTCGCAACAACAGATGATAACGTTTGCATATCATCTCTAATTAACGCGTCCTTACCGCTCTCATATGTACGCAAATTTTGATATTGAGACAGTGTTTTACCCTTAATCTTTTTTATCTTTGAATAATATGTAATTGCCGCTTGATAATTTCCTTTTCCGCAATTATAATTGCCCATAATAAAATTTCTGTTTGCAAACACGATTATTGCGGCAATCAATATAATTGCAATAGGTATAATTATCGCTAATTTCTTTTTATCAAATACCTTTACCCTTTCAATAACTTTATCCTTTACTTCCACAACATTTTCTGAATTAGTATCCATATCTGTTCTCCCCTTTCACGTATTGCTTTTAGTATTCTTATATATACTACATATTAGAATACATATATAATATCATAATATATACAATATTGTCAAGTTAAAGAAGAGTTAATCGTATTTTTCCGTCAAAATTACCCCTATAATAATCAAACCACCGCCGATATACTGCACCAATCCCATTGTTTCGCCCAAGAATATCGCACCGAGTATTATTGAAGTAATCGGCTCAAACGCCGATACTATTCCAGCAGTTGACGCACCCTCACAGCGTACTCCCACTTGAAAAAGCGGCACTGCTCCAAGCGTTATAATAAGTGATATAGCCACCGACAGTATCCATGCTTTATAATCCATTTTCTCAAACACCAAGCTATCAGTTGTCAAACCGAAAATATATGTGCCGATACTCATAATAATCATAAGATAAAACGTAAGTTTTATATAGTCCATTTCGTCAAGTTTGGAACGATACATATAAACGACATAAAAGCTATAAAATATTCCCGACAAAATCGCAAGTATCACGCCGATTTTATCGGCTGTATTATTAAGGTCAACAAACATAAACATTCCGAGCGTGACAAGCATAACCGCAAGAAGTTTTATCTTCTTGATTTTTTCTTTGTACACTACCGCCGAAGTTATTACTATTATAAGCGGATATATAAAATGGAGCGTTGTCGCAAGTCCTGTTGAGATATAGTCATATGCGGCATAAAGTGAAATCATTGAAAACGAGCCACCCACCACACCAAGTAGAATTATATCTATAAGCTCTTTTTTTGTAAGTTTAAACGACACTTTTCTGAAAATCATTATAAAAAATAAAAGCGGCAGCATTAGGAATGTACGCAAAAAAGTAAGCGTAATTCCGTTTGCTCCGCTTTTGTATGCAAATTTAGCCAGTATCGGTGCAAATCCGTAAATAAATGCCGATAAAATTAAACAAACTTTACTCTTTGACACCGAAATCCCTCCATAGAATAGGGCGTTAAAGTGTTTCAAGCTCCTTCGCCCAAATTTGATATGAGGCGTCGGACGGCATTCGCCAATCGCCTCTCGGAGAAAGAGCAACACTTCCTACTTTCGGACCGTCAGGCAGGCACGAACGTTTGAATTGCTGTGCAAAAAATCTTCTGTAAAATACCTTTAACCATTCAAGTATAACTTCTCTGTCGTATATCCCATCAAACGCAACTTCAGCCAATCTCAGTATCTTTGACGGTTTTGAACCAAAACGCATAAGATGATACAAAAAGAAATCGTGAAGTTCATACGGACCGACAATATGTTCGGTCTTTTGAGATATTTTTCCGTCTTTCGGCGGAAGAAGTTCGGGACTTACAGGTGTATCCAATATGTCCTGTAATGTTTTCTTCAATATATCGTTATTTGTACGTTTCGCTTCGTAATCAACAAGGTAGCGAATGAGTGTTTTCGGAACACCTGCATTAACGCCGTACATCGACATATGGTCGCCGTTATACGTTGCCCAGCCGAGTGCAAGCTCGGACATATCACCGGTACCTATTACCAAACCGCCGCTTTTGTTTGCAACGTCCATAAGAATTTGAGTTCTTTCTCTCGCCTGAGAATTTTCATATGTCACGTCATAGACATTCGGATCGTGTTCTATATCCGCAAAATGCTGATTTACTGCCGCTTTGATATTTACTTCTTTTAATGTAACACCAAGCGAATTTGCAAAATTAACCGCATTGTTATACGTTCTGTCCGTTGTACCGAAACACGGCATTGTTACCGCGATTATATTCTTTCTGTCAAGATTAAGACTGTCAAATGCACGCACAGTTACCAAAAGTGCAAGTGTCGAGTCAAGTCCTCCGCTTACACCCACAACAGCCGTTTTGGCATGTGTATGGTCAAGTCGCTTTTTAAGTCCCAGCGACTGAATTGAAAGGATTTCTTCACTGCGTTTTTCACGCTTTTTGTCGTCTGACGGAACGAACGGCTGTTTATCGACATATCGTGTTATTTTAGTGTCCCCGATATTCATATCAAGTTTTACACTCATATATTTTTCACTGCCGACTATATTATAGGTATTGCTCTTTTTTCTCTCACCCACAAGTCTTTCCAAATCAAGCTCGGTATATACACATTCGTTGTTAAATCTTTTACTTCTTGCCAAAATCGTGCCGTTTTCGGCAATCATATTATCACCTGCAAATACAAGGTCAGTCGTTGATTCGCCGTATCCCGCATCGGAATAAATATAACCGCAATAAAGTTTTGCAGACTGACTTTTTACAAGCATTTCGCGGTATTCATCTTTTGCAATAACTTCATTGCTCGCAGAAAGATTTGCTATAATTGTTGCACCTGCAAGCGCGTGGTTGACCGACGGTGGCATAGCCGTCCACAAATCCTCGCAAATTTCAACCGCAAGAACAAAATCTTCACACGCATCTGTTTTAAATAATATATTTGCACCGAACGGTATTTCTTCACCGTTTATATTCACATATGTCACTTCATTTTTACCGGCCGTAAAATGTCTTACCTCATAAAATTCGGCATAGTTTGGAATATTGAGTTTCGGAACAAGACCTTTTATGTGTCCCCCGTTTACCACTGCGGCACAATTATAAAGCGTCTGCTCCGCAACGTACGGAAGTCCGACAACGGCGGTTATATCAAGATTTTCCGTTGCTTTTGCTATTTTGATTAAGCTGTCTTTTGCACTGTCAAGCAATATTTTCTGCAAAAACAAATCACCGCAAGTATATCCCGTTATGCAAAGTTCCGGAAATACTATAAGCTTTATATTATTTTGAGCCGCGTCTTCGATTGCCTTTATTATATTTGATGTATTATAATCAGTGTCCGCAACCTTTATATCAACAGTTGCGCTTGCACATCTTACAAATCCGTCTTTCATAAATCAAATTCCTTTCTTTATTCTGTCCCAATAAACTTTTGCCGACTGTTCGGTTTTATTGTCCCCAAAATCGTAATATTTAGTGTCCATAATGTTGTTAGGCAAATATTGCTGTTTGACATAATGATTTTCATAACTGTGCGGATATTTGTACTCTGTTCCGTGACCGAGTTTTTTTGCTCCGCCGTAATGCGAATCTTTCAGATGTTCCGGTATATCGCCCGTATCCATACCCTCAATATCACTCAACGCACTGTCAATCGCCATTATTGCCGAATTTGATTTTGGTGCGGTTGCAAGTAAAATAACCGCTTCCGCAAGCGGTATTCTCGCCTCTGGGAAACCAAGCTGCAGGGCACTGTCAACACAAGCTTTCACGACCGATATAGCCTGGGGATATGCAAGTCCTATATCCTCTGCCGAAATAACCAAAAGTCTGCGGCAAATGCTCGGCAAATCACCTGCCGAAACAAGTCTTGCAAGATAATGAACTGCCGCATCCGGATCTGAACCTCTTATTGATTTTTGAAACGCACTTAAAATATCATAATGACTGTCACCGTCACGGTCGTAACGCATAGCTTTTTTTTGCGTTGCCTGTACCGCCGTGTCAAGCGATATGTGTATTTTTTTATCTTTGTTTGGCGGTGTTGCAATAAATGCAACTTCAAGCGAATTTAAAGCCTTTCTCACATCTCCGTTTGAAACGTGCGCCATATGCCGTATTGCGTCTTTGTCAACGGTTACGTCAAAGCCTTTATAATCCGATTGTTTTAATTCTTCAACCGCTCTTTCAAGTGCCTTTTCAATCTCGCTCGGTTCAATCTGTTTAAATTCAAACACAACACTTCTCGAAAGCACCGCATTATACACATAAAAATACGGATTTTCCGTTGTACTTGCGATAAGCGTTATCTTGCCGTTTTCCATAAATTCAAGCAAAGACTGTTGTTGTTTCTTATTAAAATGCTGTATTTCGTCAAGGTACAGCAATACTCCGTCCATTGCCAAAAAGCTGTCAAGCGTTGATACAATATTTTTTATATCCGCAACGGACGCAGTTGTCGCATTAAGTCTATGCAAAGTTTTACCCGTTTTTTGAGCGATTATGTTTGCAATGGTAGTTTTACCGACTCCGCTCGGACCGTAAAATATCATATTCGGTACTTCGTCATTTTCGATTATGTTTCTTAAAATTTTTCCTTCACCTATAAGGTGCTTTTGTCCGACAACTTCATCAAGCGTCTTTGGACGTATTCTATCAGCCAATGGTGTTTTCATTGTGATTCTTTACCTCTTGTATAAGCTTATTAACTTCTTCCTCCGTAACCGTTGTCATTCCCGAACGCTTACATTCTTTCAGCTTTTCGGCATATTCTGCGGCTTTATCGTACTTGTTAAGTTTCATTGCAATCTGTATGCCGTGATAAAAGCCCTCGACAAAGTTAGGTGTCGACCCGACAAGTTCATCAGATATTTTTTCTGCTTTTTCATATTCGCCTTTTCTGAAATAACAAATTGAAAGATTATCTTTTATGTCCCTGTCATCACTGTTGTAATCATAAGCTTCTTCACAAAGTTTTGTTGTTTCGTCAAGGTCATCGTTTCTAAGTAATTTAAAATAGCCAAGCATACCGTAAATACTTGAATTTCTGTAACCTTCGTTCATCATTGACTGTGCATCCTCAATCGCCTCGTCAAGTCTGCCCTGCTTATAGTAAACCATACATCTTTGTTGCTTTGCCAAATTCTTTTTTTCCGGTGCAAGCCCTTTTACTCTTATAATCGGATCAAGAACTTTTTCCGCCTCGTCGGCATAACCTGTACGTAAAAGCACATATGCGTAAGACGATTTCAACTTTACATTTGCTCTGCCCGTTTCACACGCCTTTTTATACCACTCTCTCGCACGGTCCTCGTCACCGATTTCAAATGCTTTGTTGCCGTTTATCGCATAATAGGTCGGCAAAAAATTATATATTCCCACACCTATAGCCACAATCGCAACGGCTATTCCAAGAAATACATTAAACTTAAACGCTACAATAATTATAGCAAGTGCAATAAGAACTGCAATTAAATTCATAAAAATCGTACCTTTCTTTATAAAAATCAAGAGGCTGCAAGCAGCCTCTTAAAATAGTAGTCAAAACCGCCATAGTTTTGTCTTGATTAATATTCGGCAGTACCGACTGTTCTTGGGAACGGAAGTACGTCACGAATGTTAGAAACACCTGTAATATACATAACAGCTCTTTCAAAGCCAAGACCGAAGCCTGCGTGTTTGTTTGTTCCGTATCTGCGAAGGTCAAGATAGAAATTATAATCTTCTTCCTTAAGACCAAGTTCTTTCATTCTTTCAACAAGTACGTCGTAATTTTCTTCTCTCTGGCTTCCGCCGATGATTTCTCCGATGCCCGGAACAAGCAAGTCCATAGCCGCAACCGTCTTTTGGTCATCGTTAAGTTTCATATAGAAAGCCTTGATTTCCTTCGGATAATCCGTTACAAACAACGGACGCTTAAATACCTGTTCTGTAAGGTATCTTTCGTGTTCTGTCTGTAAATCGCAGCCCCATTCCACCTTATTGTCAAACTTAACCTTACCGGCTTTTGAATCTTCGATAAGTATATTTACAGCCTCTGTATATGTTACATGAGCAAACTCACTGTTTACAACGTGGTTTAGACGGTCAAGAAGTTCCTTGTCGATAAATTGATTAAAGAACTGCATTTCTTCGGGAGCATTTTCAAGACAATAGTTAATGATATACTTTAGCATATCCTCTGCAAGTTCCATATCGTCTTTTAGGTCTGCGAATGCGATTTCAGGCTCAATCATCCAAAATTCAGCCGCATGACGTGTTGTATTTGAATTTTCGGCTCTGAATGTAGGACCGAATGTGTAAACATTTCTAAATGCCATACAGTATGTTTCAACATTAAGCTGACCGCTTACCGTAAGGTTTGCCTGTTTTCCGAAAAAGTCCTGTGAATAATCAACAGTTCCGTCATCATTCTTAGGGACGTTGTTCAAATCAAGTGTTGTAACTTGGAACATTTCGCCCGCACCCTCGCAGTCACTTGCAGTGATAATCGGAGTATGAACGTACACAAATCCCCTCTCTTGGAAGAATTGGTGAATTGCATACGCAATCATTGAACGCACTCTGAACACTGCCGAGAATGTATTTGTACGCGGTCTTAAATGAGCGACTGTACGCAAATATTCAAAGCTGTGTCTTTTCTTCTGTAACGGATAATCCGGTGTAGATTCACCGTCGATTACAACGTTTTCAGCCTTTAATTCAAACGGCTGTTTTGCGTCCGGTGTAAGTACAAGTGTACCTGTTGCCGTAATTGCAGCTGCAATGTTTAGCTTTGAAAGTTCCGCAAAGTTATCAAGTTTATCCGACTCAATTACTATCTGCAAATTCTTAAAAAATGTACCGTCATTTAATTCGATAAAGCCGAAATTCTTTGAAATTCTTATGTTTCTTATCCAACCCGATACTGTTATTTCTTTTTCCCCAAACTCATCCTGTTTTCTGAACAAGTCTTTTACAACTGTTTTCATAATCTAAATAATAATCCTTTCAATAGTTATTAAATATAGTAGCTCTGTGCCACTGCTTCGCCTTTTAGGCATCTCCCCTTAAGGAGAGGCTTATTATAGTAGCTTTATTCCTTTTTCTTTGCAAGTCTTACGCATATCGTCCGGCCATACAGATGCCTGTACTTCGCCGATATGAGCCTTACCAAGCATATACATACACAATCTTGACTGACCGATACCGCCGCCGATTGTATAAGGAAGTTCCTTATTAAGAAGTTTCTTATGGAAATCAAGTTCAAGTCTGTCCTCACAGCCTGCAATCTTAATTTGAGAAAGAAGTGAATCTTCGTCAACTCTGATACCCATGCTTGAAAGTTCGTAAGCCATATCAAGAACAGGATAATAAACAAGAATATCACCGTTAAGCTCCCAATCGTCATAATCCGGTGCTCTGCCGTCGTGTCTTTGACCCGACTTCAATTCTTTACCGATTTGCATTAGGAATACCGCTTTCTTTTCACGAAGAAGTTTATTTTCTCTTTCTTTCGGTTCTAGATCAGGGTACATATCCTCAAGTTCTTGCGTTGTTATAAATGTAATTTCCTCAGGGAAATTATTTTCAATACCGCTGAACTTTTGGCATACTCTGCTTTGAGTCGACTTCATAGCGGTATATATACGTTCTACAAAACTCTTTAAAGTTTCAACAGTTCTGTCTGACTTATTTATAACAGCTTCCCAATCCCATTGGTCAACGTACATAGAGTGAAGATTGTCCACTTCCTCATCACGTCTTATGGCGTTCATATCTGTATACAAGCCCTCACCCGGATTAAAACCGTATCTGCCGAGAGTCATTCTCTTCCACTTTGCAAGTGAATGAACAATTTCAAGTGTAGCACCGCCGATACAAGGTGCATCAAAACTTACAGGACGTTCAACTCCGTTAAGATTATCGTTAAGACCTGTTTCGGGACGTACAAATAACGGTGCTGAAATTCTCTGCAAATTAAGTGCAGAAATTATTTCATGCTGAAATGTATCCTTTATAAATTTAATTGCTTTTTCCGTTTCGCGTCCGTTAAGATTTGATTTATAGTTTTCGGGAATTATTAGTGACATTTTTTATTCTCCTTTATCAATTATTTCAATATTGTCAAGCGTCTGTTTGAAATTCTGACGTATGGCATTAAGATATTCTTCACGGAGCTTTGCACGCTCCGTCATTTCCTCAGGCGTCAACCCATCGGAACTTCTTGCCTTTTTCGCAAGTTCATTTATTCTGTCAATTTTCTTCTTATCCAAAAGATTTACCTCCCCAAGAAAATATCACTACTACTATTCTAACCCATTTTGAAGAAAAATTCAAGTAAAATATGGGACAATGTGCAAAATTAATATATTAGTCATAATATATATTACAAAACATTGAAAGGAGGCACTCACAATGGGCGAATGTTGTGGAAATGGTTGTCAAAGAGGCGGTTGCGATTTTGATCTTGATATGATTATTTGGGTTCTTATTATTATCGTTATCGTTACTTGTATGTGCAACAACTAATCTTACATCAACTCCACTTTCAAAATATCAGTGGCAAACAGCGGTGCTTTTTCGGAAGCACCGCTGTTTTGCGGTATAAAAACATATTTTTAAGTATTATTTTTATTTTTTGAATAAAACTATTGACAAATGATATAGTATACCGTATAATGAATATATGAACAGTTATTCATATATTCAAGTATGGAGGTGTAGATATGAAAAAAAATAACGATAGTAAAATTGCGGAAGATAATAAAGATGTCTGTTGTGAAAAACATGAACATCATCATGAACACGAGGACCATTGCGGTTGCGGTCACGATCATCATAAACACGAGCACGAGGCTCATTGTAGCTGCGGACATGAACATCATCATGAGCATGATGACCGCTGCGGTTGCGGTCACGACAATCATCACGAGCATGAAGACCATTGCGGTTGCAGTCACGATCATCACGAACATGGCTGTGGCTGCGGATGCGGTTGCGGTTGCGAACATGGAGAGGAAGATGAAAAAGTTCTTACTATAAGACTTATAGCCGGTGCAATACTTTTTGCGGCAGGTATCGTAACTGAAAACGTACTTTCTTCCCCGTTGATATCTGATATTTTATTTGTAGTCGCTTATATTGTTCTTGGCTATGATATAGTTTGGAATGCGATTAAAAACATATTCAAAGGACACTTATTCAACGAAAACTTCTTAATGAGTATAGCAAGTATCGGTGCGTTTGCAGTCGGTGAACACCCTGAGGCGGTTGCCGTAATGCTGTTCTATCAAGTCGGCGAGGCATTGCAGGAACGTGCGGCACAAAAGAGCCGTAATTCAATTACGGAACTTATGGATATTCGTCCCGACTATGCCAATACAGAAGTAAACGGCACGATTACAAAAGTTTCTCCGTCTGAAATTTCAATCGGAGATATTATAATTGTAAAACCGGGCGAAAAAATTCCTCTTGACGGAACAATAACTTCGGGCGAAACATATCTTGATACAAAAGCACTTACAGGCGAAAGCGTACCGCGTAAGGCTGTTACTGGTGATACTGTATTGAGCGGAAGTTTGAATACAGGCTCACCTATATATATTAAAGTAGAAAAAACATACGGCGAAAGTACCGTTTCAAAAATTCTTGATATGGTTGAACACGCTCAAAGCAAAAAAGCAAAATCGGAAAAATTTATTTCCGTATTTGCTAAATACTATACACCGATTGTCGTTGCACTTGCGATAATAGTTATGTTCGTTCCTCCCCTGTTTCTCGGAGATTTCAGAACTTGGATATATCGCGGACTTATGTTCCTGGTGGTTTCTTGCCCTTGTGCATTGGTTGTATCAATTCCGCTTGGTTTCTTTGCCGGTATCGGTTGTGCGTCAAAGAACGGTATTCTTGTTAAGGGCAGTAACTTCATCGAAAAGCTTGCTAAACTTGATACTGTCGTATTTGACAAAACAGGTACTCTTACAAAAGGTGTATTCGCCGTAAAAGACGTATATTCTGTTATCGACAAAGACGAACTTATAAAATATGCCGCTTATGCTGAATTTTACTCAACACACCCTATCGCAGTATCGGTTAAAAATGCTTACAAAAACACCGTTGACACTGCAAAAATCTCAAACTACACAGAAATTTCCGGTATGGGTATCAGTGCAGATATAGACGGTCATAAAGTTTTAGCCGGTAACGACAGACTTCTTGAGAGCAACAATATCTCTCATGAAAAAGCAAAATCACACATCGGAAGTATTATATACATTGCAGTTGACGGAAAATTTGCCGGATATATCGTTATATCTGATGAAATCAAAGCTGACAGTAAATCTGCAATTTCAGCATTGAAACAGCTTAATATCAAATCTGTTATGCTCACAGGCGACGTAAAGAAAAACGCCGATTATACCGCAGAGCAGATTGGTATTGATAAAGTTTATTCGCAGTTGTTGCCACAGGATAAGGTTTCAAAACTTGAAGAAATCCTTTCTTCTAAAAATCCTAAAAAGAATGTTGCATTCGTCGGTGACGGAATTAACGACGCACCCGTACTTATGCGTTCGGACGTCGGTATTGCTATGGGCGGTATCGGTTCGGACAGTGCAATTGAGGCGGCTGACGTTGTTCTTATGACTGATGAACCTTCCAAAATTGCCAAAGCATCTAAAATCTCCGCAAAAACTATGTCAGTTATAATCCAAAACATTGTATTTGCTATCGGAGTTAAAGTTCTTGTTATGATTTTAAGCGTACTTGGCATAAGCACAATGTGGCTTGCAATTTTCGCTGATGTAGGTGTATCATTGCTTGCGATTTTAAACTCACTTCGAGCATTATATTACAAAGATTAATAACATATCCCCATATAAGAGATGTCAAAACAAAAAGTTTTGACATCTTTTTTTGTTGTATTTTACAGTATTTATGGCATTAAAAAAATATATTTTAAATTTTTTTGGAATTTTTTTGAAAAATCTCTTGATTTTATTAATATTTTATGGTAATATACTTTACGTAATGGAAAACATTTACAAATAGTAGACATCATATTAACTTTATACAATAGGAGGACTTACTTATGAACAACAATATCTCTGTACTAATAGCAGATGACAACGAAGATTTAGCAAAGGAATTATCATCATACATAGGTGCAAAGCCTAATATGACAGTAACGGCTATTGCAACAGACGGTGAAGAGGCTTACACTCTTATTTCTCAAACCAGACCCGACGTTATAATTCTTGACCTTGTAATGCCGAAACTTGACGGTATAGGAGTTTTAAAGCGTATGCAGACTTTGACATTTGATAAAAAGCCTAAAATCATAGTTTATTCCGTTTCATCAATAGCAATTAAAATGGCTGCGTCAGTAAGTCCTTTAATAGACTACTGTCTTTTAAAACCGCAAAGCAACGAACGTGTATACGAAGTTATTCAAGATTTAACATCTGTTCCTATGGTTAGCACAATACCGCTTTCACACAATATAACAGCTCAAAAAGCCGAAGAAACAGACCTTGAAACTATCGTTACAGACTTCATTCACGAGCTTGGTGTTCCGGCACATATTAAGGGTTATCAATATATCCGAAGTGCAATAATGATGGTTGTTGAAAATATGGATTTGTTAAACTTCATCACTAAACAGCTTTATCCCGAAATTGCAAAGGCATATAATACAACCGCCAGCCGTGTCGAACGTGCAATCCGCCACTCAATAGAAGTTGCTTGGAGCAGAGGTAAGCCTGAGGTTATGAATGAAATTTTCGGCTACACAATCCACACAGGCAAAGGCAAGCCGACAAATTCAGAATTTATCGCAATGGTTGCCGACAGAATCAGACTTCAATTAAAATAATAAAATATATCTTCTCTCAAAAAAAGTATCCTCTGTTGAGGATACTTTTTTGTTAATTTTCTTGAACTGTTGTTTCTCCGCCGTCTGTTTCGGGAATGTCTGTTTCCTCTGTTGTCGGTACTTCTGTCGGCTCAGGTGTCGGAGCTAAAGTTGGCGTTGGTGTTGATTTAGGTTTATTCTGCAAATCGTATAATCTCATAATAGTTGAGATTGACTGTTCATTTGTATAATTTGATTTAGGTGAGAACATATCGTCGCCCATACCTGTCATTATCTCGGCTTTGTTCGTCTGATAAACAGCCTCTTTTGCCCACTCGCCTATTTCTTCATCATCGGCATACTTATAATCCGACAATTTGTAATCCTCATAGAAATCGTTATACCCCATATACTGTGCTGTCTTATACAAAAGCATCGACGCCTCTTCACGCGTAATCGAATTATTAGGTTTAAACGTACCGTCCTCATAACCGCTTATAATTCCTGCCGTACCCAAAAGCGAAACTTCTTCTCTTGTTGTATCGCTGAATTTGACATTCTGCTCTGTCGGCAATTTATCCTTTGCCTTTAGCATATTTGCAAGGATTATGCAGAACTTTTCACGCGTCATATTGTCCGTATACACAAGTGTATCTTTGTATCTGTACGGTGCAACATCAAGCGAATACGCTCTCTTAACTTCTTTTTCTGCCCACTTTGACGGCTTTGATTTATTGAATGTTATATTTGCAAGCGGCATACGATGATTATAGTTCTCCCACTTCTGACCGTCTGCCGACTTAAATCTGTTTCCGTCTGCGTCCTCAACATAGTAATATCCGTCATAATAAACGGCAAGCTGAATAAGTTTATCAAATTCATACTTATCTTTTATTTTATAATTTTTGTCAAGATAGTAAATTGTCTTTACCTTCCCCCACTCTGAAGTGTAGTAATAAGGACAGCCGTCCCATTCAATCCATCTTAACATATATCCGGTATTTGTTTTCAAAAGTTCGTAACTGTCATAATTACCGTTTATAATATCCTTTACTTCCTGCGGCAATTCGTTCTTTACTTCCGATGCCAAGACACCTGTTGTAATCGGTCCTTGCTCTGCTCTCGGTTCATCGACATAATCTTCGTAATACTTATCAATATGACTTTCATTGCATACTCTGAATGAATTTCTTATACCGCCGACGTAATTTATAGGCAATACCATATTAATCGAAAATTCCTTTTCACTGTTTGCCGGAATTAATACACTTGCCATTGTATCTTTTTTAGCAGGACTTGACTCGTCTTTCAAAAGACCGCTGTGCTTGCCGTTTTCGTCCTCAACATACACCGCAATATTTGACGAAGTTTCGGCAACGTATTCAAAATACTTATCTTTATTCGTTACGTTCTTAACTTTTAAATTATATGCCTCTGTTACGCAATAGTTGCCCATACTGCAACCGTAGCCTTGATTACTGCGTTTAACGGAAAGTTCATAGTTTGGAACATAGTCCTCTCTGTTGTACCAAGTTGACGCACCCGGATATTCCGCGGTATCACTGTGATACGGGTCCCATATCCATAAATTATTTTTTTCTTTTTCCTTTACTTTAGAGCCGTAATAATCAAGTTTTGAATCATCTTTGTATGTCAAAGTAAGCAAGTCCGACTGTACAGATATATCTTTCGACCAAATATCGTCCTGCGGATTAAGATTGGTGCACCACGCATCCGTGACATAACCGTCAGGCTGATATTGATTAAATACTTTGTTTTTTATATACTCACCGTCTTTGTATGTATTGTCAATAGTATATTCAAGGTCAACATTAACCTTTGGAAGTGAATCGGCAATACCTTTTTCCGTTCTTGTGTATGAATATTTTCCGAACTTTGCATTCGGGTCAAAACTGCTTCTGTCCTTTAATTCATCACCCGTTTTGAATGCCGCAACATTAAAATTCATTTTGCCGTAATTAAGTGATAATTCTCCAAGTATCTGTGACGGCTTGTGATAGCCGATACTTGTGTAATCGTCCATATAGTCGCTAAGCCATATTGTTTCGCCTTTTTTCAGTTCAACAGTTACAGGCTCATATGGCTTTGCCTCGTATAACCAGGCACCGTTTAATTGTGACAGGTTTACACCAAGCATTGACGCAAGTCCGTTAATGCAACCGAATTTGTTTGTTTCTTTTGACCACGTTCCGTCACTGAATATAAACGACTCGTCCTCAACAGCCTCAAAAAAGGCTTTGTTTATAGTTATTTCACTGTCCTCAACAGCTGTAAGTTCAACATCAACTTCAATTTCATATCCTGCACCGTAACCGCCGTTACTGTCAGTGTAATTTATATGACAAATAAGAAAGTCATATAAATCCGGTTCAAGATTTTCGTTGTTCATAATATATGACGGCGGATTGTCGTCACTGTTCATTAAGTCCTGATTTCTGATTGCTTCGGGATTGTTGCAGTAAATCCACTTGCCTTCACCTTCAGGCGTAAATGTCATATCTGCCGCCGATGCACTTACCCCCAATGCACAAAGCAATACTATAATTGCTAATATTTTCTTCAATTCCTCGTCCTCCTTTTGTATATTTATATTTATTTAGACGTTAAATAATTCAATTTTGTTCCATTTGTTTCCGTAAAAAAACGGAACATCTCAGTTCCGTTTTGTGTGTGATGTGTATTTTGTGGGTTGTAAAATGTGCCAATCTTTCTTGCCACCCCTCAGTCGGCTTTGCCGACAGCTCCCCTCAAAGGGAGCCTTAGTATGCCGTTCCTTGAGGAGAGATGCCTGAAAGGCGGAGTGGTGGCGTATTTTTATTCTTCTGTTTCTTCGCTTTCTTCATCATCACTGTAATAAAGCTCACCTGCACGCATCATTTCAATCATATCCCATACAGTATATTTGCCCTCATCATCTTGTGTTGAAAACGGTACAAGAATATCATCTTCGCCCATTTCAAGAGTTTCCCAAATTCTTTGAAGATTCGGCTCAATCTCTCTCTTTTTAAGCTTATCCATTTTTGTTGCAACAACTATCAAATTTGTATGATAATGACGAATCCAATTTGCCATTGTTATATCATCCTTAGTCGGTTTATGACGGCTGTCAACAAGCAATATCGTCTGCACAAGCGGTTCACGGTTTGCAAGATAATCCTCCATCATCTTGCCCCACTTTTCCGTTTCGGACTTTGAACGCTGTGCATATCCGTAACCCGGCAAGTCAACAAGATAAATTGTATCGTCGATATTATAAAAATTAATCGTAATTGTTTTACCCGGTCTACCCGATACTCTCGCCAACGATTTTCTGTTAAGCAGTTTATTTATCATAGAAGATTTACCGACATTTGAACGTCCTGCAAATGCAAATTCCATATAACCTGTCGTTGGGTATTGGTTTGGACGTACTGCGGAAATTGTAAGGCTAACATTATGTATATTCATAATTTATATCATTCCTTTCTTCACTTATCTTAAAGCATTTTCAAGTACAGTATCCATACTCTTTACAGGTATGAAATTGATTTTGCTTCTTACTTCCTTAGGGACATCGTCTATATCGGCTTTGTTTTCGTTCGGAATAATAATATCGGTTATTCCTGCTCTGAATGCCGCAAGCGACTTTTCTTTCAAACCGCCTATCGGAAGAACTCTGCCTCTAAGCGTGATTTCACCTGTCATTGCAATATCGTTTCTTACAGGATTTTTTGTAAGCGCCGATACAACTGCCGTTGCCATTGTTATTCCGGCTGACGGACCGTCTTTCGGTACTGCGCCTTCCGGCACGTGAATATGTATATCCTTTGTTTTATGGAAATTTTCCGCAATACCGAGTTTTTGTGAATTTGCTCTTATGTAGCTGATTGCCGCCATTGCACTTTCTTTCATAACATCGCCGAGCTTACCTGTAAGTTCGACTTTTCCGCTTCCCGGCATAACGTTAACTTCTATCGACAACGTGTCACCGCCTACCGACGTCCAAGCCAATCCTCTTGCAACACCTATTTCGTCCTGCTCATTCATTTTTTCAAAATGGAAACGTTCCTTACCGAGATATTCCTCAAGATTTTGCTTTGTAACCTCTATCGGTCTTTCGGTGTTTTCAAGAAGTTTCTTAACCGCCTTACGGCATATCTTACCTATTTGCTGTTCAAGTTTTCTGACGCCCGCCTCACGAGTGTAATATTCGATTACAGCCTCAATCGCGTCATCTGAAATTGTCAAATCATTGTCATCAAGTCCATTATTTTTCATAGATTTCTTCACAAGATAATCCTTTGCAATATGGAATTTTTCATTGCTTGTATAACCCGAAAGTTCAATGATTTCCATTCTGTCAAGCAACGGTCTTGAAACCGTATCAAGTGAATTTGCTGTTGTGATAAACAACACCTGTGACAAATCAAACGGTACTTCAATATAATGGTCGCGGAATGTTCCGTTTTGTTCATAGTCAAGCACTTCCAAAAGTGCGGCTGACGGATCACCTTTATAATCCGCACCCATTTTATCAATTTCGTCAAGCAAAATAAGCGGATTTTTTGTTTTTGCCTCTTTCATTGCCGCTATAATTCTGCCCTCCATAGCGCCTATGTAAGTCTTTCTGTGACCTCTTATATCTGATTCGTCGTGAATACCGCCGAGAGATATTCTGACATATTTTCTGCCGAGCGAACGTGCGATTGACTTTGCAACCGACGTTTTACCCACTCCCGGAGGTCCCGCAAAACAAAGTATCGTACCGTTTTTGCCTTTTGTGTTCTGTCTTACCGCAAGATATTCAAGCACGCGTTCCTTGACCTTTTCAAGTCCGTAATGGTCCTCATTCAATATCTTTTCGGCATTTTTAATATCAAAGCTTTCCTTTGACAGCTTGTTCCAAGGAAGGCTTAAAACAGTATCAAGATAATTTCTAATCACCGAACTTTCAGCCGACGACGGCGGCATTTTTGAAAACCTGTCAACTTCTTTCATAAGTTTTTCTTTCGTATCCTTAACGGTTTTCAATTTGTTTATTTTCTGCTTATATTCTTCTACTTCCGCCTTTATGCCGTCGGTATCGCCAAGTTCGTCCTGTATCACTTTTAATTGCTCACGTAAATAATATTCTCTTTGATTTTTGTCAATCCTTTCTTTGACTTTCTGTGCAAGCTGTTGCTCCAACTTCAATACTTCAAGCTGATTTTGTATTGTAATGATAAGTTTTTCCGCTCTGTCATATGAATCAAATTCAGATAAAATTTCCTGTTTTTCTTTTGTGTCAATTTCAAGACTTGCGGCAATCACATCACAAAGTTCGCCTATTTCCTCAATACCCATAACCGCCATAAAATTATCGGCAGTAAGTTTTGGATTTTGAGAAAAATATTCTTCGTAAGACTTTTTAAGTCGTCTTATATAAGCCTGTTTTAAAGGATGATTTTCTTCGTACAAATCGTCAAATTCCTGTACTTCTGCCTCAAAAAACGGCTTTTCGGAAATAAAATTTTCAATAATTCCACGTTCCAATCCCTTTACTATAACTCTTGTTATACCGCCGGGCATACGCATAACCTGTTTTATAACCGCAAACGTACCTATACTGTATATATCGTCAACAGTCGGTTGTTCTATTGTATAATCCTTTTGCGCCGCAAGGAATACTATTGAATCATTTTCAGCAGCACTTTCAAGTGCTTTTATGGACATTTCTCGTGCCGCGTCAAAGTTAAGCGTCATATGCGGGAACAAAACCATTCCACGCATTGGCACTACCGACACACGTTTTAGTTCTTTTTCCAATCCGTTTTCACTCCTATAAGATTAATATTACTATTATATAATTTTTTCGTATAATTTTCAACTGTTTTTTACAGTTTTTTATTTAGGTTTTATGACCGATATATCAATTATTTTTTCATCACTGCTTATATATCCGTTTGTATAATGACACGTTTTTAAAATCCACGCAATATCGTCCAAAGTTACGTTTCTTCTGTTGTCAAGAAATATAATATTTTTAGCCATTTGAAGAATTTTAACCGCATCTCTGCCGTTTTTCGCATAACATGCAATCATCTCAACCGCATTTTGTTCTATATTGATTTTTATTCTTTCAGCCGCACCGTAAATTATCTTTTCTATATTCTCCCTCGTCAAAGGATTAAAATAAATTTCGACACATCTTGAACGAACAGCCTCGGGAATTTCTTCGGGCTTTCTGGTTGTTGCACCGATAAGTCTGAAATCTGCAGGTATGCCGTTTTTGAATACATCGTGTATATACGTTGGAATTTTTTTGTTTTCTTCGCTGTAATATGCACTTTCAAACATAACCCTCCTGTCCTCAAGCACCTTTAACAGCTTGTTAATCTGGCAAGTCTGTAATTCGCCGATTTCGTCTATAAACAAAACTCCGCCGTGAGCCTTTGACACCGCCCCCTCTTTAACCTGAGGTACACCTGCAACGCCGTATGCGCCTGCACCTTGATATATCGGATCATGTACCGAGCCGATAAGCGGATCGGCAATGCTTCTTTCATCATATCGCATTATCGTTGCGTCTGTTTCGATAAACTTCGCATTTTTTGAAAACGGTGTGCCGTTACTTTTCTTTGCACATTCCAACGCCACCCTTGCCGCCGCCGTTTTGCCGACACCCGCCGGTCCGTATATCAAAATATGCTGTGGGTCAGGACCGCAAAGTGCCGCTTTTATCGCTCTTATTCCGTCGTCCTGACCTATTATTTCATTCACGTTTTTAGGTCTTGCCGTTTCCGTTACAGGTTCAGACAAATGTATGTGTCGCATATAATTAAGGTGTTCAGCCTCTTTTTTTGAATTGTTTGCAAGTGTTTCACTGTCGCTTTTTTCATTCCTCAGCTTTGTGAAAAAATACATTCCTATAACAAGTGTAAAGAAAAACTGTGTTATCATTATTACACTATTCATATCTATTCCTCCGGACATTTCTTAATACTCTAACTATATTCTTTTCAGAGTAATCTTAATTATTCCAAAATGTCTATGGGAATATTTTTAGTCTTTAACGCAAACAACAGAGCTTTTTGCTCTGTTGTTATAATTGCTAATTCAAATCTTCTAAATTTCCGCCCATCAATTCGTATGCTTTTTCAAACTGATTGTCTGTTGTCACTTCAATCTTTGAAAAAACTTTTTCAATTTTCTTTTGAGTCGGTATGTCAAGGACTCCGTATGAAAGCAAATCATTTGCTTTTTGGAAGTCCTTTATCGCAGTTTTCAATTCATCGTCAAATACATCACTGTCCGTATTTCCGTTATAGAAATCCAACAGATAAAGTCTTTCCTTTGCGGCTTTAACATTATCGGACGAATTACCGTATGATTGTTTTGTTGTATAATCAAACGGCGTATACTTTGATGTATCTATTCTGTCTGTAGTATTTTCAACTTCAACATCAGGTGTAAGTCCGATATGGTTTATTTCCTTACCGTTTCTTGTCACATACTGACCTGTTGTAAGTTTAAAAACAGAACCGTTTGAAAGCGGATATGTATTTTGAATTACCGCCTTACCGAAAGTCTTTGTTCCGATAAGAGTACCGCCCTTGGAATCTTGAATTGCACTTGCAAGAATTTCAGACGCAGAAGCAGTATGCTCATTTACAAGTACCGCAAAGTCAAATTCAGGCTTATCAAGCTTTGATTCATATGTAACATTATACTTTGTATCTCTGAATTTAACGTCGATTATCTTACCTTTTTTAACAATCTGCTGTGCAATCTCAACTGATGACGATACAAGACCGCCGCCGTTATTTCTCAAATCAAGAATTATCTTCTTAATATTCTTTTCACGCATCCAATCAAGTGCATCTGTAAATTCATCGGTAGTTGTCGAATTAAAGGTTGTAATTTGAATATAACCTATATTACCCTTCAATTCAGCCGAATTAACGGAATTTTCATGTACCGCAACACGCGTTGTTATAAATTCAAGTTCTTCCCCGTCACGCAACACGGAAACTCTGACGCTTGTATTTTCTTCGCCGATTATTTTGTTACGCACTTCGGATATGCTCCAACCCGTAACGTCCTCGCCGTCAACCTTGCAAATCTTGTCGCCGATTTTAAGTCCCGCTTTTTCAGCCTTACTGTCCTCATTGAGAAAACCCACAATTTCAACATAACCGTCATCAGACATTTTCATTGATATGCCGATACCGTAAAAATTCTGATTTAATTTATCCTGAAATGCCTTATACTCCTCCGGAGTGTAAAATTCACTGTAATCATCAAGGCTTTCAAGCATTGACTTCAACAACTGCACCAACAATGGGTCATTATTTTCAAGCAACTTTGAAAGACCCTGTTTCATTATTTCTTCTTCCGTAAGTAAATCATCTATATATCTTTCGGCAACGTATTTTGCCATTTGTTCAAATGCACCGTATTCACCGCTGTATTTTGATTCTTCCGCTGTTTCTGTTCCAGCCGCAAAAACACTTCCCGACATAAGCAACATAACAACAGACAAAACAGCCGCTGTCAATTTCTTCTTCATATGCACTACCTCTTACTTACCGTTATTTTCATATCGTTAAAATATTTTTCGCCCTGTACCGTAAGTGTATAAACAAGCTCGATAGTTCCGCCGTTTTCATCAAGTTTTGATACTATTCTTTGCGTTTCAATCTCCATCGGCACTGTGCCGTAAGGCAAATGATACAAAAACTCTTTCTTTGTATCAACCTTATATGTCATTGACGAATTTACACTTCCCGTACGTTTTATAAGTATCTCGTTGCCGTCTATTTTTATCATAGACGAAATTTTATCTCCATCATTTTCTGTTTTGTACGTTATATACTGCTTACCGTTTTTTTCGGTGTAATTTCCGTAAGCCGTTTCTTCTATTGTGTCGGTTTCCGAATCAATCGTCTGTCTGTTGCTGACCGTTATACGATATTCGTTATCAGTATTTTTCAATGTCAATCTTATTCACCTGTCCGTTAATTTCTCTTTCAAGGAAAATTCCGCCAAGCTCCTCAAAGCTTGATATATCATCGCTTACATAATATCTGTATTGATTTTCGTCACACTTGCCGTCATGCAAAAGGTTTTCTTTTGTAAGTTTCTTTTTTAAATACTTTGCAACCTCCGCACCCGAATTTATAAGCGTAACGTCATCACCCATATATTCTCTTATAACCTTTTCAATCAAAGGATAATGCGTACAGCCCAAAATAAGTGTATCAACACCTTGATTTCTTATTTCTTCAAGATATTCCGCTACGATAATTCTCGTAACCTCCGTATCGAAATATCCGTTTTCGACAAGCGGTACAAACATCGGGCAAGCCTTTGCAAAAGTCTGCATCTCGCTGTCATATGCCTTTATCTGCTTTTCGTATTCACCGCTTTTGATTGTTCCCGCCGTACCTATAACGCCGATTTTCTTGTTCTTTGTCGCTCTTACCGCCGCATAAACAGCCGCGTCAATTACGCCGATAATCGGCACGTCAAATTCGTCCTTAATCGCAGGCAATGCCGCAGAACTTGCAGTTCCGCAAGCGATAACTATAATTTTCACATCAAATGTGTTTAGAAAACGTATGTCGCCTCTTGTATATTTAAGCAATGTTTCTTTTGAACGCGAGCCGTAAGGAACTCTGCCCGTATCACCAAAATATATAATGTCCTCTTTCGGTAACTCATTTATTATCTGCTTTACGGCAGTAAGTCCTCCAAGTCCTGAATCAAAAACACCTATACATTTGTTATCCATTATTTTACTCTCTTTTCCGCAAGCTCGATAAGTTTGTCTAAAAGCTCGCTGTATTCTATACCGACAGCACCCCATAGTTTCGGATACATACTTATGTTTGTAAATCCCGGAAGTGTGTTGATTTCATTTAATACAACACTTCCGTCACTGTGCTTAACAAAAAAGTCAACTCTTGAAAGTCCGCTGCCGTCAAGTGCCTTAAACGCTCTTACGGCATACTCTCTGATTTGCTCGATTGTTTCCTTAGGCAGATCGGCAGGAATTTGAAGTTCTGTTGAGTTGTCGTTGTACTTTGCGTCAAAGTCATAAAATTCAACAGTCGGCATAATTTCACCTACTGTTGCGGCTTTTACGTCCTCATTACCAAGTACGGCACATTCAACCTCATGACCGTCGATATTTTCTTCTACAAGTATTTTTCTGTCAAACTGTGCGGCATTTTCAAGTGCAGCTTTTAATTCTTTTCTGTCGTGAGCCTTACCCACTCCGACAGACGAACCTGTTCTTGCAGGCTTAACAAAGCAAGGATAACCAAGCTTGTTTTCGATTTCATCCATCTTATCTTCAAAGTTGTCTGTTTTATTTACAACAACCCAATCAGCCTGCGGAATATCTGCACTTGCAAACACGATTTTTGATGAAGTCTTATCCATACCGTTTGCAGATGCCATTACGCCCATACCGACATAAGGTATTCCCGAAAGTTCAAAAAGACCTTGAATTGTTCCGTCCTCTCCGAACTCACCGTGAAGTACAGGGAAAATAACGTCAGGATGAATTTTCGTAACCTTATCGCCGTCAAAAACAAGTATAGCCTTATCCTCTGCATCAGGAGAAAGAATTGCCTTCTTCTTGTTTTCCGTATCCTGTTCCCATTCTCCGCTTTCAATCTTTGCATAGTCGCCCGTGTACAGATACCATGCACCGTTTTTTGTAATTCCTATTGTTGAAATATTGTATTTATCTTTATTAAGGTTATTTAAAACCGATGTAACCGATTTTCTTGAAATTTCGTGTTCCGGTGACTGTCCGCCGAAAATAACACACAATTCTAACATTATGTAATCACTCCTAAAACTTTATATAATATTATAATACCTTTTTCGTCACTAAATTGCAAGTGTATTTATTAAAAGTTTATCTTTTTCTCAACTTTTCGAGTACATTTTCAAAATACTCCGGTATATCACTTGTAAATTCCATCATTTTGCCTGTCCGCGGGTGTACAAAACCAATCGTTTTTGCATGAAGCAACTGACCGTTTAAATTGAACTTTTCTTTTTTAATTCCGTAAAGCGGGTCGCCTACTATGCTGTGACCGATTGACGCCATATGCACTCTTATCTGATGTGTTCTGCCTGTTTCAAGGATACATTCGACAAGTGTATATTGTCCGAACCGTTCAAGTACGTTAAAATGCGTAACCGCCTCACGTCCGCCGAATACAACAGCCATTTTCTTTCTGTCAGACGGATTTCTGCCGATAGGCTTATTTATTGTGCCGCTGTCCTCTTTTATATTGCCGTTTACAAGTGCAACATATTTACGCATCGCTTTGCGTTCTTTAAGCTGTTCCGACAACTTCAAATGTGCCTCGTTATTTTTTGCGACTATCAAAAGTCCCGACGTGTCCTTATCAATTCTATGCACAATACCGGGACGGATCACACCGTTAATTGCCGAAAGTTCGTCACCGCAATGGTAGACAAGACCGTTTACAAGCGTACCGCTCTCGTTACCCGGTGCAGGGTGAACGCAAAGTCCCTGCGGTTTGTTCACAACGATAACATCACTGTCCTCATATACGATATTAAGCGGTATATTTTCAGGCTCAATAGAAAGTTCTTCGGGTTCGGGTACATTTATCGTTATTTCCTCCGTACCCAAAATCTTATATTTCTTTAAAAGCTGTTTTTCTCCGCAAAGCACAAGACCGTCCTCGCATAATTTTGCCGCATAACTTCTCGAAATATCCGAATTGTCCGCAATGAATTTATCAAGTCTTTCGCCTTTGTTTTCCTCTGCCGCATTAATTTTTAACGTCTGCATTTTTATCCTCTTTATCAAACCAAATAAAATAAACCACAAGCAATATCGCACCGACAGTTATACCTATATCGGCAATATTGAATACCGGAAAGTTTATAAATGACGTCTGTATATAGTCAATAACAAAACCTCGGAAAATTCTGTCTATTGCATTGCCGAATGCGCCCGCAAACATCATTGTAATCGATGTACACAAAAGCGGATGTGTCGGCTTTTTCTTTATCCAGTATATTACCGCACAAATACAAAATGCAACCGAAATAATACTCAAAAGCGAGAGTTTTCCCGAAAGTAATGAAAATGCCGCGCCCTTATTTTGAATATATGTTATATCAAATAAATTCAGTATCGAAAATGCGGTATCGCCTACATTCATACCCGAAACAACCAAGTATTTTACCGCTTGATCGGCTATAATTATAAGCACCGCAATAATAAGCCAAAGCATATATAATCTCCTTATTTTGTAATATAATCAAATGCAGCGAATATTTCGTCCTTTGAAACATCAGTCGTCTGCATAACATCGCCGACTTTTGTCGGCAAAACAAATTTTAATTTACCTGCAATTTTCTTTTTGTCCTTCTGCATATAGCCGTAAACAACCTCTTTTTCAGGCAAATCAACGCGAATTTTAAAACCGTACATATCAAGTACGTTCTCAATACGGTTTAATGTACTTTCATCAATCATATTTCGCTTATACGCAATATACGATGCACCGACCATACCGATCCCGACACACTCACCGTGAGTCATCTTAAAATCATATGCCGATTCGACCGCGTGACCGATTGTATGACCGAAATTGAGAATTGCACGAAGTCCGTTTTCTTTTTCGTCCTGCTCAACAACGTCAGCCTTAATCGAACAATTTATCTTGTCCATCTTTATAAGCGTTTCATTGTCAAGTGTTTTTATCTTGTCGCTGTTTTTCTCGATATAATCAAAGAACTCGCTGTCTCTTATAATTCCGTGCTTGATAACCTCTCCCATACCCGAAACAAATTGTTCGTTCGGAAGTGATTTCAAAGTTGCCACATTTATGTACACAAGTTTCGGCTGATGAAAAGCACCTAAAATATTCTTGCTTTCCATAAAGTCAATACCTGTTTTTCCGCCGACAGAGCTGTCCGACTGTGAAAGAAGTGTTGTAGGCACTTGCACAAAATCAATACCGCGCATAAATATTGCCGCGGCAAATCCTGCCATATCTCCTACCACGCCGCCGCCAAGTGCAACAATCATACTTTTTCTGTCCATTTCGTGTTCAATACACGCACCGCATATGCCGAGTATTGTATCCATACCCTTGTTTTCTTCACCTGCCGTAAATGCGTATATTTTTGAATCGTAGCCGTTTTTTATAAGTAAATCGTTTACTTCGTCGGCATATAGTTTTTCTACGTTACTGTCTGTTACAACAAGTAATTTTTTCGGTGCATTTATATCCGACATTGCTTTTGCAAGGCCGTTAAAGCTATCCGAAAAAAGTATATCGTATGATTTTTTTCCTAAATCAACAAATAATTTTTCCATATTCAATATTCCTTTTAGTGTCCCTGTTTTTAGTGTCCCCTTATAGTGAAAGTGACGGTATCGCATTAAGCGTCATATCCGCAAAATTCTTTTCAAGATAACCGTAATATCCCGCACAGGCTATCATTACTGCATTATCCGTACAAAGTATAGGCTCCGGATATACAACTTTTATGCCCTTTTCGCCTGCAAGTTTTGTCATTTTTTCACGCAACGCACTGTTTGACGCAACACCGCCTGCAAGTGAGATAATCTTGCTGTTTTTCTGTTCTGCCGCCTCTATCGTGTGTTCACACAAAACGTCCGTAACCGCATTCTGAAAGCTTGCGGCAATGTCGGCTTTATTATATTCTTCACCGTTTTGTTCAAGTTTATGAAGATAATTTATGACCGCCGTCTTAACACCGCTGAATGAGAAATCAAGCGAATTTTTATCCATTCTCACGCGTGGGAAATCAACCGCTTTCGGATTACCCTCTTTGGCAAGTTTATCAATAAGCGGGCCGCCCGGATAACCCAAACCAAGCACACGAGCTATTTTGTCAAACGCCTCACCTGCCGCATCGTCACGCGTTCTGCCCATTATTTCAAGATGCGTGTAATCCTCAACGCTCACAATATGACTGTGTCCGCCTGACGCAACAAGACATACAAACGGCGGTTCTAAATCTTTGTGTGCCACAAAATTAGCCATTATGTGTCCCTTTATGTGATGTACCGGCACAAGCGGTTTGTTAAGTGCAAACGCAAGTGCTTTTGCCGTTGATACTCCGACAAGCAACGCACCGACAAGACCCGGACCGTATGTAACCGCAATCGCGTCAATATCGTCAAATGTTACGTTTGCCTCCTCCAATGCCTCGTCTATAACCGCGTCAATCGTTTCAATGTGTCGTCTTGACGCAACCTCCGGTACAACACCGCCGAATTTTTTATGCAATGCTATCTGCGTATTTATTACGTTAGACAAAACCTCTCTGCCGTCTTTTACGACAGCGGCCGCTGTTTCGTCACATGAACTTTCAATTCCAAGTATAAGCACGTTATCACTCCTCACACGGTTCAAAGCTTTTCGTCATTATCCAAGCGTCCTCACCGTTATCACTGTAATATCTTTTTCTCTCACCTATTATATCAAAACCGTATTTTTTGTAAAGCCCTTGCGCCGCTATGTTACTTTTGCGGACTTCAAGAGTTAAAAGCTCCAGCTTTAATGTAACGGCTGTTTTTATCATTTCACTGATAAGCATACTGCCTATTCCGTTTTTTCTGTATTCGGGAAGTACCGCGACATTTGTTATATCACCCTCACCCGACACGTTCCAAAACCCTGCATAGCCGATACACTTACCGTTATCCTTTGCGACAAAATACACCGCAAGTTTGTTTTGCATTTCGTCGTGAAAAGATTTTTCCGACCACGGAACTGCAAAGCACTTTTTTTCAAGCTCCGCAATTTCTGAAACGTCATCATCTGTCATTCGTGTTATCGTAATATTTTTCATATCACTTTTTACTTTGCATATCTGCGATTTTTTCCGCAACGTCTACAAGCGCGTCATAAATCTCTTGTGCAACTTCTTCATATTCTTCAAGGTCACCGCCGTAAGGATCGGATATGTCACCGCTTGAACCTGCATATTCAAGTAATGTGTATACCTTGCCTTTTGCCAAAGGCTCAAGTATTTGCTTGTGTCCCTCTGTCATTGTTAGGATTAAATCACATTGCTTTATAAGGTCCTCTGTTACAGGCTGTGTTCTGTGGCCTGATAAGTCTATGCCGTATTTCATAAGTGCTTTAATCGCATTTTCACTTGCACCTTGACCGTCCTCGGCAAATATTCCGGCTGATTCGATAAATACATCAAGGTCGTTTTCAACAGCGATTTTGTCCATTATAGCTGCCGCCATCGCACTTCGGCAAGTGTTGCCTGTACATACAAATAATATATTCATAAATTTTGTATCTCCTTTCGTATTTTGGTATGCCACCACACCTGTTCGGGCGACCACTGATCGCCCCTACGCATCTCGCTTTGCCACCATTCCGTCACTATCGTGACACCTCTCCTCAAGGAGAGGCTTTTGGGTATTCGCTGACTTTCATAAAGCTCCCATTGAGGGGAGCTGTCGACAACGTCGACTGTGGGGTGGCTCTTGCGGGCAACCGATGATTGCCACTACTAATTGTACCGCCATGCCACCACTCCGTCACTTCGTGACACCTCTCTTCAAGGAGAGGATTTTGGGTATTCGCTGACTTTCGTAAGGCTCCCATTGAGGGGAGCTGTCGACAACATCGACTGTGGGGTGGTTCTTGCGGGCGATTTTTCGGTTTTAGACGTGGATTACTCTCTGCGCCGCCGCTTTATACAATCTGTTTTTCACTGCAAGTCCGTAGCCGTCTTTTTCGGAAAATTCGGCAAATACCACTTCAACGCCAAGTTCATCAAATTCACGCAATGCCGCAAACAAGTTTTTTGCATACTCTTTATTTGTACTTCCTGCCGAAAGCATCACTGCTTTATCATACACTGCACCGTACATTGTAAGCACTCCCGTTACTTTCCCCTCGGTCTGTTCAAGAAGTTCCTTTATCTTACTCTGCACTGCGTCTTTTTCACCCTCAACAACGGTTACTTCCGCATTAGGCGCATAATGTTTATACTTCATACCCGGACATTTCGGCACTTCATCTGCCGCAATGGAATGTAATATATTTTTATCTATTTCAACGTCAAGACCTATGCCTTTCAAATCGTCATACGTCACGCCGCCCGGTCTTAATATAACCGGCTTTTCACCTGTAAAATCAACGATTGTCGACTCCACACCCACATTACATTCACCGCCGTCAATTATAGCGTCAATTCTTCCCGTCATATCCTTTACAACGTGCTTTGCCTTTGTCGGACTCGGTTTTCCCGAAAGATTTGCACTCGGTGCGGCAATCGGAACACCTGCCGCTTTTATAAGTTTCTGAGCCGTTTCATGTAACGGAAAACGTATTGCAACAGTATCAAGTCCTGCCGTAACATCATTGGGTACAACCGATTTTTTCTTTAAAATAATTGTCACGGGTCCCGGCATAAAATTATCTATAACTTTCTTTGCACTTTCCGGTATTTCCTCCGCAATATCCTTTATCTGCCCTTTATCGCATATATGCACTATAAGCGGATTATCGGACGGTCTGCCCTTTGCGTCATAAATTTTCTTAGCCGCGTCCGAATCAAAAGCTGACGCACCCAAACCGTAAACTGTTTCAGTCGGAAATGCGACCAGTCCGCCGTTTCTCAATATTTCGCCTGCCTCGGCAATTTCGTTATCATCTGTATGAAATAATTTCGTATCCATTATTTTCTTAACCTCTGTCAATCTTGATATTCTTCAAGCATTGTATGCTTTAAATTCCACAATTTCTCCGACAAATCAACGTAATAAGTATGAGGATTTTCAAATCTCTTAACCTCGTCCCAAAGTCCGTCAATCTCCATTTTACAATATTCGCGAAGTACATTAAGGTCGGGACATTCATACACGCACTTACCCTTTTCAAATATCGGTTTTAACAATTCTCGTGAATAAAAGTCCGTAACAGTTTTCTTCTTCCACGTATGTTCGGGATCAAATATTGTGTACGGTTTGTTGTTATCGATAGTTTCACCGTGCATTGTAATAACGTCCGCAATCGCACGGCTGTCGCTCTTTGAATATAATCTATGCACCTGTTTAAATCCCGGTGTTGTAATCTTTGCAACATTTTCACTAATCTTGATCTTCGGAATAATATTTCCGTCATTATCTTCAACCGCCACAAGTTTATACACACCGCCGAATACAGGCTCTGACTTAGACGTTATAAGTCTTTCACCCACACCGAACATATCAATCTTAGCCCCCTGCAAAAGCATATCACGAATTATATACTCGTCAAGTGAATTTGACGCAACTATCTGACAATCCGGATAACCTGCATCGTCAAGCATTTTACGGCACTTTTTAGACAAATACGTTATATCGCCCGAATCAATTCTTACACCCTTAGGTCTTGCTCCCATGGGTTTTAATACTTCATCAAAAACCTTAATTGCGTTCGGTATACCCGATTTCAGCACATTATAAGTATCAACAAGCAAAGTACAGCCTGTCGGATAATTCTTCGCATACGCATAAAACGCCTCATATTCACTGTCAAAAAGCTGTACCCAACTATGTGCCATTGTTCCGAGTGCCGGCACTCCGTAAAGTTCATCGGAAATAGTACAAGCCGTACCTGCAACACCGCCTATATACGCGGCTCTTGCACCGATAGTTGCGGCACTGTAACCCTGAGCGCGTCTTGAGCCGAACTCCATAACCGCTCTGCCCTGTGCAGCTCTTACAATTCTGTTTGCCTTAGTCGCAATAAGGCTCTGGTGGTTTATCGTAAGCAAAATCATCGTTTCGACAAACTGCGCCTGTATTACAGGACCTCTTACCGTAATAATCGGCTCGCCCGGAAATATCGGTGTACCGTCAGGCACTGCCCATACGTCACATTCAAACTTAAAATTCTCCAAATATTTAAGAAATTCCTCTTTAAAAATCCCTTTACTCCGAAGATATTCAATATCTTCCGCTGTAAAATTAATCTCTTTTATATATTCAATAATCTGTTCAACGCCCGCCATTATGGCAAAACCGCCGTCTTCGGGAACTCGTCTGAAAAACATATCAAAATATGCAATTTTATCCTTATATCCCTCGGCAAAAAAGCCATTCATCATTGTAAACTCATAAAAATCCGTGAGCATTGTCAAATTCATTTCATTTTTCATATATGTTACCTCTGTATTTACTCCGCTTTTATTCTTACTGCCGCACGCACTCCATCTATATTATCTACGTTTGTATGAAGAATAAACCCGTCATTCTTCATATATCTCTGCATTTTGTCATTATAGCCGTATGGGCATAAAATCCAATACGAACCGCGTACATCTATCGTTTTCATCATATCAAGTGTCGGAATATAAACCATATCATCAACGTAATACTTATACGCACTTTCCGAAAGGTCTGCAACCTCACTTCTTGTAGCACTCCAATAATGAGTATGATCACCGCTCACCGCAAGTCCTCTGTCGTTATAAGTAAGCATAACTTCGTTTTCCTTCGGCTCAATTCTTGCAAGTTCGTCCATTGTGAACTCACTTATAAAGTCGGAATTAAGCCACTGTCTTAAATCGCTTGTTTCCCACATATTATTTTCGTCATCAAAAATTCTTTCGGTAACGCAATCCTTGGTAACAATAACCTTACTGCCGTCATCATATTCCTGCATTACTTCCCACTTAAGCGGCTGACCGTTATATGTTCCGAATTCAATAGTTTCCTTAGGCGGCTCAATCTGCAATACGCCTACCGCAACGACAAGTGCCGCTATTGATGCAATCCTGTTACGCAGCTGCATATTTACTATTCCTAAAATAATTACCGCAAAAAGCACGTCCATACAATTTGCAAAAAGGAACATATGTTTCATAATATCCGCCTCACCGTTTCCGACAATCGGAAGACACATATTAATCCACAATCCGACTATAAGCACATACATTGCCATAATCATATACAACCTTTTTTCATCGGTTTCTTTATGATTTTTAACAAGATATATGTGTACAAATATAACATACAATGTCATTATAATCGCCATTGCAAACACGATATACGGATTATACAAAAACTTTGTCGCCACTCGCAGATTGCTCCACAAACTGAAACGGTTTGAATACTGCATTAGCACCGTTTCTGAATTACCCGAATTAAGCGGTCTTAAGCATGACGCGTTTTCTATCGAAAAAGCGATTTTCTTTACGAACCTTACAGGGTGTCTTAAATAGAAAAACACAACATTCGCTTTTGATATTCTGTCGTAAAAATCGTGCTGAAATTCGTCTGTTGTTATATCAATCGGATATTCACCGTCATCCATATAAGCATGAGTATTAACAAGCGGTAAATACTTTTCGTCAATACCGAGCTGTTTTAAATCCTTTTCGGGCGTTTCACTTTCCTTGACCGCACCGAAAAATACCGACTGATACGTTGTATCATAGTGCATCCATGACGGAATACTCATATACAAATTCGTTATACAAACCGCCGCCAAAATAACGCATATAAGCACGCCTATTCTGTAAAACTTGCCCTTACGCAAATACGCAAAAGAAAGTGCAAGCACCGAAACTATAACCGAATACGGCACATTCGCAAGTTTTGAACCTGCGAAAAAGTACAGTGCCACAAAAAAGCAAGCTATTTTCGGTATAGTCGGTCGTTTGTATATCAAAAGCCCCAATGCAATAAGTATCATAATCGACACATATTGCAGCGGTTCTCCGTACAGCGAATTGAAGTACAGCAAATACCCCGCGTCACAAAATATAAATACAAATATCAGAAATACAGCTATCTGCATTTTTCTCGGCTCATCCGCAAAAAACGTAAATATTCCCCATGCCGCCGTTGACAGCATAAGTATGTATATAAATGCCAAATACGCAATATTGTATGTTGTTTCATCACGCGAAGTTATTTTGTTTGCGACAAAGTTCATAACCTTAGACGCTTTTATGATTATAAACTGCGGTGATGAATATATATCTTCTTCGCTGTTAGACTCACAAAGATACGTTATCTTGTCCCAAAATCCCGCACCCTCGACTTTCATCTTATAATCCTGTTTGAACAGATAATAATAATTGCTGTCGTTTTCATATTCCATATTATTTACAAGCAGTACTCTTCTGAAATCACCGTTATCGGAAAGTCCGATATTATCACCCATATAAAGTACAGAAAAAGAAAGTATAAAAACTATAATCGCACCAATAAGCGGAAATATTCTCTTGTTGTTTTTCAATAATTCCATCTGAATCTCCTTATTTGCTTTTATAGCAAAATAGGCGGAAAATACCCTTTCCGCCTACAAAATTCTATTAAAATGAATGAGTGTTCTTTCTGCTGTAGCCGCCTGAACGCTTTGAATCGTTATTACGTCTTAATGTCTGCATTTTTTCATCACTGTCCTGTTTGAACTTTGAAAGTTTATCTTCAAACGACAAACTGTCCGATGATGACGCACTCCAATCTATATCAGCAGGACGTATAGGACCTTTGTTCTCTTGTCTGTGTCTTGGAGCTCTTTCCTTTTTTTCTTCTGCCTGTTTCATTGAAAGACTGATTTTTCCCGACTCATCAATTTTGATGACCTTTACTTTTACATTATCGCCTTTCTTTACGCAGTCATTTATATCCTTAACATATCTTGAAGAAAGTTCGGATATGTGAACAAGACCGGACTGTTTATTTCCGATATCCACGAATGCACCGAACGGCATTACACTTACAACCTTGCCCTCTAATATACTACCTACTGAAACCATATTATTTTGTTTTTCCTCTCTGTTTATTGTTGTTCACCCGATACGTCCACAAAAACCTTAGCGTTGCTCTTGATTAAACCAAGTTTTTCGCTCGCCATTTTTTCTATGTACTCATCGGTATTAACTTTGCCTTTTAATTCTTCAATTTCCTTCTGACGTTCCTGTTCGTATTCGATTTGGTTTGTCAGCTTTGCAACTTCCGCTTTACTTGCATTTATCTGTGGAATTTGCATAAGACCTTTAAATATCATTCCGCCTACCAAAAATACAAGTAATGCTATTTTTAGTCCCTTTTGATGTTCCTTTACAAAATTTATTATTAAGTTTTTGTATTCATTCATCATGGGTATCATGACCTTTCCGTCGTTTATTTTTTATAACTCCAATTATAGGCACTATTAAAATTTTATACAAAAACTTCGGCGGTGTCAAGAGTATTTTGAAAATAAACTTAGCAAATTTCAAAATATTTTCAAATATAAACAAAAAAAGCTTTAAAATCCATTTACTAAACAGCAAAAAGTAGAAAACAGCGCCCAAAATTATCCCAAGCGGTTCGTAAAACCTAAATATTCCGCTGTTGAAATTCCACGCCGCCGCACTTATGACATATGCCGCAAATATCCAAAACAATATATCGCTTGCAGAAACTATTACCGCAGACGGATTTAAAACCATTCGCATTGCCCTGAGCATATCAAATACAACCGCCAACGCACCGCCGCATATAATCATCGCAAGAAATACATATACTTCTCGGCTTATCATTTGAACAGACCCGCAAAAAATCCGTCCTTGCCTTTGTTTACATACTGTATCGAATGTATCTCGCCTTTAACGTCAAGCATTCCCGTATCGGTATTAAGCTGATTTATACTTAGATTTTTACCTTTTATACAAAGTCCGCCCATACTTGTTTTCAGCATAACCTGACTGTCCGAAAATTCAGATACGTCATTCACTCCGGAAAGCGACATTTTAGACCTGTTCACAAGCGATATTGAGTGTTCCTTTTCCGCAAAGCTTTCAGAAATACTTTTTTCGATTTTAGACATTTGAGCCATTTAAACCGCCTCCATATATTTAATCTGATTTTAGTTTCTGACTAAATATATGTCCCTCGTTTTAAATTTATGACAACGGCTTGTAAAGTGATGACGCGTCATTTTTCAAAACGTGTTCGGCTATCGCCATAACCTGTACTTTTATAATTCTCTCGCCCATCTTGATTTCTATAATATCGTTTTCTTTAACATCATACGACGCCTTTACAACTCTGCCGTTTACCGTTATTCTGCCTTGGTCGCAAGCCTCGTTTGCAACCGAACGTCTTTTTATAAGTCTTGCAACTTTTAAATATTTATCTATTCTCATAATATAATCTCCTTAAATGAAACTTAAAAATTATTTTTTAGACTGTCGACTGTCTAAAAAACAAAACAGGAGTACCGCATATGCGACACCCCTGTAATAAAATCATAAAACCGCCTAAATTAGTTGTTTACAACGTCCTTAAGAGCCTTACCTGCCTTGAATGCAGGAACCTTTGATGCAGCGATTTGAATAGCTTCGCCTGTACGAGGGTTCTTACCTGTTCTTGCTTCTCTGTTTCTTACTTCAAATGTACCAAAACCAACAAGTTGTACTTTATCACCTGCACATAGAGCGTCTGTAATAGCTGCTGTTACAGCTGCAACTGCCTTTTCAGCGTCCTTCTTTGATAGTTCAGCCTTTTGAGCTACTGCTGCTACAAGTTCTGTTTTGTTCATGATTTTTCCTCCTAAAATTTTCAAAAGTTTCATTCAGCCGTTTTTTCATAATTTTGTTAATCGGCTGTTCATTAACTAATTCTATTACATTTTTTCAGTTCTGTCAATAGCTTTGCACCATTTTAAGCCAATTTCACCTATTTTTTTTCGCAGATTTATGCCTTTTTTACAAATTCCCATAATTCATCAAGCTCTTTTGCCGAAAGTTCTGCCATATCCTTACCGTCCGAAACTGCTTTTTCTTCCATTTCCTTGAAGCGATTTACGAATTTATCAGATGCTTTTGTAAGTGCAATTTCAGGTGTAACCTTCAAATGACGTCCCAAATTCACCACCGCAAACAACAAATCGCCGTATTCTTCTTCGATTTCATCTGATTTGCCGTTTTTTACCGCTTCTTTAACTTCAGTCATTTCTTCTGAAATCTTATCATATATCGGTTCTGTTTCTTCCCAATCAAAACCCACACTGCCGGCTTTTTTCTGTATTTTTTCACTTCTCATAAGTGCCGGAAGATAGTGCGGTACGTCCTCAAGCATTGCCGTATATGAATCAAGATTTTTCTCTTTCTTCTTGTTCTTCTCCCACTGTCCAAGTGCTTCTTCTGCCGATACCGCATTATCCTTGCCGAAAACGTGAGTATGACGTGTAATAAGCTTTGTACAGATTTCGTTTACCACATCATCAAAGTCAAATGCTCCTCTTTCTTCCGCAATTCTTGCGTGGAACACAACCTGCAAAAGCACATCACCGAGTTCATTTGCGAATGCGTGGTCATCACCGCTGTCAAGCGCATCAATCGCCTCGTAACATTCCTCTATCATACTTTTCTTTATGCTCTGATGTGTCTGTACCTTATCCCACGGACAACCGTTTTCGCCCCTTAGCTGTACCATTATATCGCGTAAATCATCAATAGAATATTTTTTCATAAGTAACAAATCCCTTTCATATTTTCTTCAATCTCTTGTATTATATCACCCCGCATTATTTTTTACAAGTCTATCCTTTAAGTATTTTTCGTACTTCTTTAACCGATATTGCATTTGTAAGAAACAGCATAAGCACATACGCACTCATACCGATACCGCACATTACGGCAAGATATACGAACCCGTCCCCCAATATCGCCGAAATATAGTTCGATGAAATATACATAACACCGAACATAAGTGCTGTCGCTATTGCAGGCTTTATAATTATTGCCGTAATATTCAATTTTAAACTCAAACATTTATGAATTGCGATTAAATTCAGTATCATCACAAGAATATATGCCGCATTTGAGCTTATCGCCGAGCCGTATATATTGATTTCGGGCATAGCTATAAGATACCAACTCACAGATAATTTTACCACACTTCCGCAAAGTGCCGTAAAAAACGGCAGCATTATTTTCCCTGCCGACTGTAATATCGCGGACGTTATCTGCGTCACACACATCATAATAACGCACGGTGCTATCGCCGTAAGCATAGCGGACGATGAACTGTTATGAAATAATACAGTAAGTATTTCCTTACTCATCAAGTACATTATAACCGCACAAGGCATTGAAAGCATAACCGCAAGACGTATTCCTATATCTGTCGCGGTTTGTGCTTTTTTTTTGTTGTTTACGGCTATCGCTCCGGCTATTACAGGGAGTATGCTTACACCCAATGTTGCAAGTATTCCGACAGGCAGATGAAAAACGGTAAGTGCGTAACCGGTGTACGCACCGTACAAAAATCTTGCCTCATCACTTGAAAAACCGCCGTCAAGCAGTCTTGACCGCACAAGCGTTGTATCTGCCACATTTATTGCATTCGCCACCACCGACGCACATAAAAGCGGCAATGCGATTGACATAAGCTCTTTTAATATTTCCGCAGTATCGCTCTTTTCGGACTTTACATACTTTTTATCTCTGCCGTAAAAATACATAATCATAAGTATCGCCGTTGCGATAATCTCACCTGCCGTTACACCCATTATTGCACCGCCGGCTGTTTTTTCAACGCCGTAATTCAAAAAAAGTACAGCTAAATAATATCCCGACGCAAGTTTAACAATCGCTTCTGTTACTTGTGAAAGTGCGGTCGGTATCATATTTGAAACACCTTGATAATAACTTTTATATGCCGTACCGAGTGCAACGAAAAATATTGACGGTGCAATCATTTGTATTGCATATATCGCCTTTTCTTCTTTCATTGCAAGTGCAAAAAACGGTGAGCCAAAATAAAGCGCGACACTTCCGACAATGCCTATACACACAAGCAATATTGTTGAAATTTTTACTATTCTGTGAGTTTTACTGTATTCTCCTCTTGAATTTGATTCCGCAACCATTTTCGATATTGCAAACGGCAAACCCGAAATGATAAACGATAAAAACATTATGTAAACCTCAAATGCGATATTAAACACTGCCATTCCGTCCTCGTTAAGTATATATGTAAGAGGTATCTTAAATACCGCACCGAGTATTTTTGATATTGCATTTGCTATCATAAGTATTACCGCACCGGTAAGAAAACTCTGCTTTTTCATAACTCCCTCCACGCATTTTAACTTGTCTTTATATCCTATTTATGATATAATTATTTTATAACTAAATTAAGATGTTCCTTGTCTTGTTATCGGGAATATACGGAGGATAAGAAATGGTAATTCAGAAAATAAAAAAAGCCGTCGGACAAATTAAAGTTCCCGGCGATAAATCAATCTCACACCGTGCCGTTATGCTTGGCTCGCTTGCAAGCGGTGTAACCGAAATAAGCGGTTTTCTAAAAGGTGCGGACTGTCTTTCAACTATTGACTGTTTCAGAAAAATGGGAATTGATATAGATATAAACGGTGAAAACGTAACCGTTCACGGCAACGGTCTAAGAGGTCTTAAAAAGCCTGATGAAATGCTTTATACAGGCAACAGCGGTACTACGACACGTCTTTTGTGCGGTATTTTGGCAGGTCAAAATTTTGATACGTCAATTACGGGTGATGCGTCTATTCAAAAACGTCCTATGGGCAGAGTCGTAAAACCGCTTTCAATGATGGGTGCAAAAATCGAAAATGAATATTGTCCACTTTATATTACGGGTACAAAATTGCACGGTATAGACTACAAAATGCCTGTTGCGTCCGCACAGGTTAAGACTGCGATAATCCTTGCAGGACTTTATGCAGATGGTGAAACGGTTATTCACGAAATTGAAAAATCACGCGACCATACAGAACTTATGTTAAGTGCTATGGGTGCGGATTTAACAGTTGATAATCTTGATATTACCGTAAAACCTACAAACGACCTTACGGCAGTTAATGTTGATGTTCCGGGCGATATTTCTTCAGCCGCATTCTTTTTGGTACTTGGTGCAATTATGCCGAACTCGCAAATTACAGTAACAAACGTTGGTATAAACCCTACAAGAACAGGTATTATTGACGTTTTAAAGGATATGGATGCAGATATTACACTTGAAAATGTACATACTTCGGCAGGTGAAACCGTTGCGGATATTACAGTGCGTTCTTCGTCATTAAAAGGCACAACAGTCGGCGGCGATATTATCCCTCGACTTATCGACGAACTTCCTATTATCGCAGTTGCGGCAGTTTTTGCAGACGGTCAAACGGTTATTAAAGACGCACAGGAATTAAAGGTTAAAGAAACAAACAGAATTCGTGCGGTAGTTGACGAATTTAATAAATGCGGTATCGATATTACCGAAACCGACGACGGTATGATTATAAACGGCGATAAAAGTATTCACGGTGCTGATTTCAAAACATATGGCGACCACAGAATGGCTATGGGCCTTACAGTGCTTGCACAACTCGCCGACGGTGAATCAACACTTGACGACAGCGATTGTGCGTGCGTGTCATATCCGACTTTCTTTGATGATTTTTATAAATTAGGGAAATAGAAAAAAAGGACTTGCTATTGCAAGTCCTTTCTCTTTTTAATATGTAATCCAAACTTCATTATCTGCAACTCTTATTGTAAACAGTACCGTTTGTTTACCATTTACCATAAAGTAGCTTAATGTAGTAGTTTCTTGTTTTTTCTTAAATTCATTCCAACCATTTTCCAACAAATATTTATAATATTGTACCACATCATCTTGATTTAGCTCGTAAATATATGTTCCCACTATCGTGGTTCGTTCACTTGGATAAAACGATTTCAATTTAGCGCTTGTTACATAGGAATAACTTGGTATTTGGGTACCTTGATAATATTGAGGTTCTTGTACCGAATTACTGTCATTGTCGGAGCCTTTATCCGTGTCATTTTGACTTTTTGTATTTTTTTCAACTTGTGTATAATCTATCGGTATTGTAGTAATATTTACCGTCAGACTTTCAGCATTCCAGTCAACATTACAATCAAAAGCTTCAGCTACAAAACGTGCCGGAACAAGTGTTCGACCGTCAATTATCATAGGTGGAACATCCATTGTATGCTTTTCATTGTCTACCGTCATAATTTCATTACCGATAGTTGCCTTAACAATATGAGTTGCATTATAAGCAGTGACTGTTGAGGTTTCTTTATCCCACGATACTGTTGCCCCAATGGCTTCAAAAATCGCTCTTAAAGGTACCATCGTTCTTCCACCTATTAATTGTGGTTGAACATCAAATTCAACATAGTTGTTATCCACCTTAACTTTAATGTCATCAGCTGCATATACCGCCGTAAAACTCTCCAAACAGCTAAACAAGATTGATAAGGCCAAAATAATTTGAATTATGATTTTTTTGTGATTTTTCATAGTTATAACCACTCCTTTTGTATTATTTATCCCAATTTGGGATATTCTTATTATATCACTTTGTTATAATTAAGTCAAGAGGATATTGCTATGAGATTAAAAGAGCTTAGAAAACAAAAACAAATTACACAACTTAAAATGGCAATGGATTTAAATATGAATCAAAATACAATTTCTCGTTATGAAAATGAAGAACGAGAAGCCGGATATAAAGAATTAATAGCTATTGCTGATTACTTCAATGTATCTATTGATTATCTTCTTGGTAGAAGTAATGACCCAACATTCAAGAAATAAAAAAATGACTTGTTAGTTATTTTTATCAATAATATGAATGTAAAATAATATATTCAACAGCCACCCCTCAGTCAACTGCGTTGACAGCTCCCCTCGATGGGAGCCAATAAGCCTCTCCTTGAGGAGAGGTGTCACGCAGTGACGGAGTGGTGGCTTTTTTTATTTTTTGTGACCATACAAAGATGGCAACCAATGGTCGCCCCTACGAATAACGATTATTCCGTTTTTTTTTATATCTGAAGTGCTATTCAATTCAAAAGGGCGACCAATGGTCGCCCCTACGAATAATATTTTTTTGAATTACCGTCCACCCAAAAAGGCGACCTGTGGTCGCCCCCTACAATATCAATCATTTTTCTTAAACGTAAATATCTTCATAAACACAAACGTCACAGGCACGCCGATAATGGCGGCGATTGCGTAAGCGATGACGCTTGGACCGTGAATGAAATTATCAAACAGCCAAACGATAATTGTCTGTATTATGAAGTTCGGAATATACGATATAAAGAATTTTATAAACTTAACAAATCCCAAACGTTCTTTAAATGTAAGCTTACTGTTCAGCAAATACGACACCACATTTGACGTTATATATCCCGGAAAAAATGCAAGTGTGGTATTTGGAATAAACAATGAATATATTGTTGAAAAAATTACATTGCTCACCGTATTAATTCCGCCGACAATAAGGAACGACAAAAATTCTCTTGACAAGAACATTTTTAATTTTGACGGTTTATACTCATTCCACTCAATAAGTTCATTTCCTCTTATAATCATTGCTTTATACGCAAGTTCGGCAAGCGGTGTATCGGAAAGCGAATCGGAATAAAATTCCTCACATTTAACATTTGGAAATTTTTCATAAAGACGTTTAACCTTTTCTTCTCCCCAACAGTTTTCACCGTCATACAATCCCGTATGCTTATCAACCTTTGAAGCCATAAGATTTTTTATACCCAATCTTTCGCATATCGGTTTCAATAAAAATTCAGGTGACGCGGAAATTATTATATCATCGTCCTTTTGTCTGTCCTTGTACCAAAATTTAACCTTGTGTTCATTTACATTCCAAAAATCGTTTAACGCACTGTCTATGTCAGGTATATATGTCAAAAATCTATACATTTTTTCCTTAAACTGCGTTTTCGTTTTAACTCCCAAAATGTACAAAAAGAATGTCCATGCCATAATCGGCACACTAAGTAATATTTTAGGGTATTTCTTCAAGCAGTAAAAATAGAAATCCTTTGTACTGTCACTGTCATAAATTGTTTCATCAAAATCGTAAATATTCAAGCCATATATCCCCCTATTTCAATAATACAACCGCCGTTGCGGAAATGCCCTCACCTCTGCCCTCAAAGCCGAGTTTTTCGGTTGTTGTCGCCTTGATATTGACATCATCAATACCGACATTCAAATCATCTGCAACATTTTTTCTCATTTGCTCAATATACGGTAACATCTTCGGTCTTTGTGCCACTATCGTAACATCTGCATTACCCACGGAATATCCCTTTTCAGCCACTTTCTTTACGACTTCTCTCAAAAGCATACGGCTGTCCGCACCCTTATACTTTTCGTCTGTGTCGGGAAAATGCTTTCCTATATCTCCGAGTGCCGCCGCGCCGAGAATTGCGTCTGCAAGTGCGTGAAGTGCCACGTCTGCGTCACTATGTCCCAAAAGTCCCTTTTCATACGGTATTTTAACACCGCAAATTATACAATCTCTGCCCTCTACAAGCTTATGAACGTCATATCCCTGTCCTATTCTCATTCCGTAATACCTCGCTTTCTGAGTATTCTTTCACCGATTATCATATCTTCGGGAGTTGTGAGCTTTATATTATCATAACTTCCGTCACTTATTTTTATCTTAACACCGTAATGTTCGGCAATCATACAATCGTCAGTAGCGACAAAATTTTCGTCAAGTGCTTTTTGGTGCATATCAAGTATCTTATCCAGATAAAACACCTGCGGAGTTTGAATCATAAATGTTTTTTCTCTGTCAACAGTTCCTGCTATAAAACCGTCATTGTCCGCACTTTTCAGCGTGTCCTTGCATTTAACACCGACCGCCGCCGCACCGAATTTTATACAATCCGCAACAGAATTATTAATTTCATCATCTGTCACAAGCGCTCTTGCGCCGTCGTGTATAAGCACAATATCACCTTCGGCTTTTTTCAGTCCGTTCATAACAGACTCCTGACGTGTCGCACCGCCTTCTGTTATATATGATACCTTTTTTATATCGTATTTGTCAACAAGTATTTGACATTCTTCTATATCATTTTTACCTGTGACAACTATAATATCATCAATTTTATCATTTTTTTCAAATGCCGAAATTGTATAATAAAGCACTTCACGTCCTAATATTTTAAGAAAAACCTTATTTTTATCGGCACCCATTCTTGTGCCTTTGCCTCCTGCAACTATAACCGCTGTTATTTTCATAATATATCCTTTCAAAATAAAAGCAGAGCCATAAAACATAGCTCTGCACTTTTAATCACATATCAAACCAATGCGTCAACAGTATCGTTTAAAATGCTTTCAATGTCACTAACATCGGCAACTTCCGACAGGACAAGTTCGCTTACAACAATCTGTTTTGCACTGGTAAGAGTCTTTCTTTCACTTGTTGAAAGACCTTTTATTTTTTCACGGTACATCAGTTCTTTCAATACCAAAATCACTTGATAAATATCTCCCGACTTAATCTTAATAAGATTATCTCTCTGACGTTTATTCCAATTCGCGTCATCTTCAAGCTCCGCGTCACGAAAATATTGAAGTGCCTTTTTTGCCTCCTGCTTTTCTATAACAGGACGAATACCGATTTCTTCACTGTTTTCTATCGGTACATTTGTTACCATATTGCCTATGGCAAACTTTAGAACATAGTATTGACGTTTTTTGCCGACAATCTCTATTTCTTTGATTTCTTCTATTGTACCTGCACCGTGCATAGGATGTACAACTTTATCGCCGACACTATACATCTTTACTTACCGCCTTTCTCATTAACCACTATCTTAACAACATAATTATAACACAAAACGCCCCAAATGTCAAATTTTTTGATTATATCATAGTTACCAAAAAAAATCAACCCCTTTTGTGTAATTTTTTTAATAAATTGTCAAAATAAAAAGGATACCACTCTAAAGTAATATCCTTTTCGTTTTTATTCTTTATTTTGACCTGTGTTGTCGGGAATTATGCTTTCCAAGCGACCCGCCGCAGTAATCGCAAGATTTTTAAGCAAAGTCTTTTGGTTATCGTCACTGCCCGAACCGGCTGTAATCTCAATTATACAGCCTCTGTCGTACACATGGATAGTCGGAAACGCTATATACGATTCCTGTCCTATACCCTCAACCAATTCAGCAGAAGAACGTTTTGACTTTTCCTGTTCGTACTGGTCGAAAAGCATTTGATAATCAATAGTATCTGTGAACTGTGTAACCTTAACCGTTACAGTATCATTTTGACCTATAGGCTCACTTCTGTAAAGCACTGTCGCAACATTACCGTTACGGCTTGTACCTGATTCCTCAATAACAGGTGTATATCCGGCATTTAGTGCAACATCATCAGTTGTGATAAGTGTCGCCGGGTCGATTTCAGGTATCGGTGTAGGTGTTGGCTTTGCAAAAAGTCCGCCGCCACCGCCGCAGGCACACAAACCTATTATCATGGCCAAGCTTGCTAACACAAGCAATAACTTTTTCATAATTTTACCTCCAATGATTATTTCATTGCAATGGCATCTTTTACATTTTTAACGATATTTTCAGGAGTTAAACCGTATTCCTTAAATAATTCAGCCGGTTTACCCGATTTACCGAATCTGTCAGTACCGATAATCTTAACAGGTACAGGAGCATTTGCACATACCACTTCCGTAACGGCACTTCCAAGACCGCCCATAATGTAATGCTCTTCAGCTGTTACGATAGCACCTGTTTCCTTAGCAGCCTTTGTTATTATTTCTTCGTCTATAGGCTTGATTGTATGGATATTGATTACTCTTGCGGAAATGCCTTCTTCTTCAAGCATTTTTGCCGCTTCAAGTGCCATACCTACCATAAGACCGGTTGCAATAATTGTTGCGTCCTTACCATCCTTTAGTTGAACGCCCTTGCCAAGTTCAAACTTGTAGTCCTCACTGTTTACGTCCTCAACGGCAAGACGACCGAATCTCATATATACAGGGCCGTCGTGGTCAATAGCCGCCTTAACAGCTTGCATAGCCTCAATATCATCGGCAGGGTTTATAACAACCATATTAGGAATTGAACGCATTAAAGCGATGTCCTCAAGACATTGATGTGACGCACCGTCCTCACCGACAGAAATACCTGCGTGAGTAGCACCGATTTTAACATTAAGCTTTGTATAGCCGATTGAGTTTCTAACCTGTTCAAAGGCTCTGCCTGCGGCAAACATTGCAAATGTTGACGCAAAAGCGATTTTTCCGCTTGCGGCAAGTCCTGCTGCCACGCACATCATATTACTTTCTGCAATACCCATATTTATAAATCTTTCAGGATATGCTTTCTTGAACATTTCTGTTTTTGTTGATTTTGAAAGGTCAGCGTCAAGCACAACTATGTTAGGGTTTTCACCGTACTTTACAAGCGCCGCTCCGTATGATTCTCTTGTAGCTTTCTTTGCCATTACAGACTCGCCTCCAATCCTTTGATTATTTCATCAAGCTCTGCGATTGCTTGATTGTACTGTTCTTCATTAGGTGCAGAACCGTGCCAGCCTGCGTTATTTTCCATAAATGAAACATTCTTGCCTTTAACAGACTTCATTATAATAGCGGTAGGCTGTCCCTTTGTAGCCTTTGCCTCGTCAACAGCATCCATAAGTTCTTCAAAATTATGAGCACTTACCTTTATAACATGCCAACCGAATGCCTCAAATTTCTTATCGATAGGATTAGGATTCATTACCTTAGAAATGTCACCGTCTATCTGTAAGCCGTTGTTATCAACGAAAATTGTAAAGTTGTCAAGTTTGTAATGAGCGGCAAACATAGCTTGCTCCCAAACCTGTCCTTCCTCAAGCTCACCGTCACCAAGAACAGAATATACTCTGTAATCCTTGTTGTCAAGCTTTGCGGCAAGTGCCATACCGCCTGCGGCTGACACACCTTGTCCCAATGAACCTGTTGACATATCAACGCCGGGTACTTTGTTCATATCAGGATGTCCTTGAAGATAGCTGTTTACATTTCTGAATGTCTTAATATCCTCTTTTGGTATAAATCCTTTTTCTGCAAGTACACCGTATAGTGCAGGTGCTGTGTGACCCTTTGAAAGAACAAATCTGTCTCTGTCCTCCATTTTAGGATTTTTCGGATCTACGTTCATTACCTCAAAGTAAAGCAATGTCAAAACATCTGCTACAGATAATGAACCTCCCGGATGTCCCGATGCCGCATTGTATACGGCTGTAAGAGCGTGCTTACGAACATTGTTTGCAATGATTGACAGCTCTGTGACTCTTTTCTTATCCATGTGTCGTATTTCCTCCCTTAAATTAATTATTATCTAACGCATTTTCATACGCGATATTCATAAGTGTGTCAAGTCTTTCCGTTTCTCCCGAAAGATACAGAAATCCTATAAGTGCCTCAAATCCCGTTGCTCTGCGGTATTCCGTCATATTTGCGTTTTTCGGCACTGTATTCGATTTTGCGTTTCTTCCTCGCTTGTATACCGCCGTTTCATCATCTGTCATATGTTCAAGCATTGCGTCTATACTGTTTGACTGTGCGTGTGCTTTGACATACTGAACGGTCTTTTTATGCAGTTTGTTGGCAGGAAGATTTTCGTGTTCTTCTATAATTCGTGTACGAACAAAAAGTTCATACACTCCGTCACCTATATAGGCAAGCGCCAAAGGCGAAAACTGTGACGGCTTTTTAGTTGTAAGCATAGTTACCTCCCCAAGTTTAAGGATTTCTCAGCAAGTGCTGTGGGTAAATTCGTTCACAGTGCTGTTTTGAAACTCGGGTGCTGTATACTGATACCGCCCCGGTTGCATGGCGAGCAGCAGACCTTTGGTCTGCGACCAGCCCGAGTAAAAAATAGTGCTGTGGGCAAATTTTTTATTCTGAGATGTAGTTCCACTTTACACCCATCGGTGTATCCTTTAACTCAATATTCATAGCTTTAAGCTTATCACGAATTGCATCAGCCTCAGCCCAGTTCTTTTCACTTCTTGCTTTGTTACGCTTTTCGATTAATTCTTCAACCTCTGCGTCTATCGACTTTTCCTGTGTCTTTTGGAATAAACCGAGTACACCGCCAAGTTCGTGTATAAGGTCAAGCGTCTTTTCAACAACAGCTTTCGCATTCTTATTTTCGTTTGACAATGCGGTGTTTGACGCATAAACTATATCAAATATTGCCGCGATTGCTTCGGCTGTATTCAAATCGTCGTCCATTGCCGCAATAAATTTAGTCTTGCAGTCATCAAGAGTTTTTGAATACTCCTTTTCACTGTCTGTAAGTTCTCTGTCCTCACTGTTTTGAAGTAAAAATTCAAGATTGTCTATGCAAGTGTAAACTCTTTCAACAGCAGATTTTGCCTGTTCCATTAATTCATTATCAAAATTAATAGGATTTCTGTAATGAGCCGAAAGCATAAAGAAACGTACCACTTCACCGTCATACTGTTTAAGTATGTCACGAACAGTAAAGAAGTTTCCGAGTGACTTACTCATTTTCCTGTTATTTATATTAATATATCCGTTGTGCATCCAGTAATTTGCAAAAGGCTTTCCATTTGCACATTCGCTCTGTGCAATTTCGTTTTCGTGATGTGGGAAAATCAAGTCTTGACCGCCCGAATGAATGTCTATCGTTTCGCCAAGATACTTGTTCACCATTGCACTACACTCGATGTGCCAACCGGGTCTGCCCATTCCCCATGGGCTTTCCCAAGCAGGTTCGCCCTCTTTTTGTTTTTTCCAAAGTGCAAAGTCCATAACGTCCTTTTTATGTTCGTTTACGTCAATTCTTGCACCTGCCTCCAAATCTTCCAATGGCTGTTTTGAAAGCTTGCCGTATTCGTTAAATTTCTTTGTAGAGAAATACACGTTTCCGTCAACATCGTAAGCATAACCGTTATCAACAAGTTTCTTTACAACATTGATAATCGCATCAATATTTTCCGTTGCTTTCGGGTGAATTGTAGCTTTGTGAATACCGATTGCCTGTGCGTCCTTAAAATATTCCGCAATAAATCTTTCACCAAGCTCTTTTACCGTTATACCTTCTTCATTTGCACGTTTAATCATCTTATCGTCTATATCTGTAAAATTCTGTACAAATGTTACCTTATACCCCTGATATTCAAGATAACGGCGCATTGTATCAAAAACAATAAACGGTCTTGCATTTCCTATATGAAAATAGTCATATACAGTCGGACCGCATGAATACATTTTAACTTCACCTTTATTTATAGGAACAAACTCCTGTTTTTGTCTTGTTAATGTGTTATAAATTTTCATAAGCACTACTTCCTTTTTCCATTCTGACTTTAATTATATCGCAAAACAAAAGAAAATACAACCTCTATTTTTAAAAAATAGAAGTTGTATTAGATGTAAACAAAACCATTATGATTTTTCCACTACAAATACTCAAAAATCACATCATAAGATGTAACTTTTGGAGCTGTCGGCATTTTGTCGACAGGCTCTTTTTTTATATGCTCGGGATAAATAATCTGTTTCCTATTTCAAGTTTGTCGGATTTCTCCATATTGTTAAACCTCAAAATTTCGCTTTGCGGTACTGCGTATCGTTTTGCAATTTCCCAAAGATTATCCCCTTTTTGAACAAAGTAAATCACTATACCGTTTTTGTCACCGTTTTCAAGCGGTTCTGTCACCACTTCATTCACAAGTTCGATTTTTCTTTTTCTGATTATATTTGCGTTAAGCGATAAAATACATCTGATTTCAATTTCACCCGCCACGTTCAAATTATATGCAGTGTGCTTTACTTCCGCTTTTATTTCCGGAATAAGGTCACTGTACGTACTTTCGCAGTCAAGCATATAGCTGAACGGCAATTCTTTTTTCATACTGTAAACGGGACTTTCGTTGCTGTCTGTCAAGTATAAAATATATGCCTCGATTTTACCCTCTGCCAAAATTTTACCGCGTTGTATCTGTGCCTTTGTGATATACGGTCTTGTTATCACGTCATACACTCCAGAAACGGACGGTGTACCCGTGCCCATTTCCACCATTTCACGAATTGTGTTCTGTGATGACGGACGTGACACAACTTCTTCAAGTTCCACTTCTTCCTTTAAAAGCTGAGTTTTCGTAAACGGCTCATAGCAATCGCATATCATATCCACCGCCACATTTTCCGTTGCCTTGACCTGTGCCGTAACGGTTACGTCAATATCAACAATTCTGTTATCGCCGTCATTATCCTCAGCAATCTGATACCTTACGTCCGATATGCTGTAATCAATATCGCATATCGTTTCGTCACCGGCGTCGTCGCAATCAATAATTTCCGTAAAAGGCACTTCGCTTTCCATAAACTGAATACAACAGTCACTGTCGGTATACAGAACGCATACACTTATTTCCCCTTTTACAACAATCTTTCCCGTAACCGCTTTATATTCCGAATCGGATATTTTTGTATCGACTTTCAATATCTCGTTGATTGATGTCTGACCGTTCGGAACTTCTATTGATTCCTTTACAGAAAATTCAGTTTCCGTCAGTCCGATACAATTTTGCAGTTTTACGTTTTCCTTGAGCAATTCCGCATTATCGCAGTCCTCCGCCTCAACCGCTATCTCAACATTCTTTTCGGCTACAACCTCATAGTCCAAACCCACAATCACCTTAATTCTCAGTTTACGACTGTTTATAAGCGAAAATTCGGCTCTATCCACGTTTGCCATTATAATTGCAGTCATATCGTCGGTTATATTTTTGCTGTCCACATTTTGCGTAAAGTCAAACGACGTTATAATACTTTTTACCTTTTCTCTGTCACTGTCGGGTATGTACAAAATTTTCAAATCAACTCTGCCTGTGACATTTACTCGTCCGTTTGTAATTTCCTTGTTCGTAATACACGATACTGCGTCAAGCTGCAAAATTTTTAGTATATCGGGTTTCACATCGGGTACGATTATGTCCTCATCAACAAGTACCTGCGTGTCGCCCTTGCACGAAACTTGATTTACAGTTACATTCTCCTTTACTAATTCCATAATTAATATAATTCTCTCCTTTCGTTAAATAAAATTCTAAAAAATTGTTCACATTTCTGTGTACAACTTTATTCAAACTTTTCTAATAAAAAAATTCTCATAGTAAATACTATGAGAATTTTTATGAATTATTCTTAATTATGCGTTTTTAATAATTTCTTTCCACTTTTCGTAAGCCGCATCCCACTTTTCTGAATCTTGCGGCTCATATGTTTTAATATCGAATGAATTGCGAACAACTTTTCTGCCTTCATTGATGTCCTTAATCGCACCCATAGCCATTGCCTGTACAATTACGTTACCGATACTTGTAGCCTCAACAGGGCCTGTGCTAACAACACGCTTTGTTGCGTTTGCGGTAAATTGACAAATCATCTTGTCCTTTATACCACCGCCGACAATATTAACAACATTGTACTTGTTGCCTGTAACGTCCTCCATACCCTCAACAGTTTGACGATACTTGAACGCAAGGCTTTCTGCGATACATCTTACAACTTCGCCCTTTGTTTCAGGCACTTTCTGACCTGTCTTTTTACAGTATTCCTTTATACGCTTAGGCATATTACCCGGTGTTTGGAACTCTGCATAATCCGGATCAACAAGACTTGCAAAAGGTTCTGCCGCATTTGCCTGTCTTTCAAGTTCGTCAAAGCTTAGAAGTTCGCCTTCTCTGTCCCATTGACGTCTTGATTCTTGGATTAGCCATAGTCCCATAATGTTCTTCAAGAAACGGATTGTCTTATTAACTCCGCCCTCGTTTGTAAAGTTATGGTTGAATGCACCGTCCGAAGTATTAGGCTTGTCAAGTTCAACACCCATAAGTGACCATGTACCCGAAGATATGTAAATAAAGTCTTTTTGGTCAACAACCGGTACTGAAGCAACGGCACTTCCCGTATCGTGTGAAGCAACCGCAACAACAGGCACTTGTTCAATACCAAGTTCTTCTGCAAGTTCCGGTTTTACTTTGCCGACAATTTCACCTGGGAATATAACATCTGTTAAAATTTCTGTCGGAATACCGAGTTTCTTTAACAAATCGTATGACCATTCGTACTTTTCACTGTTGTACATCTGTGTTGTTGACGCATTTGTGTATTCAGTCTTTTTAACACCTGTTAAGAAGAAGTTGAATAAGTCAGGCATCATAAGCAAAGTTTTTGCATTTTTAAGTGAAGTATCACCCGATAGCTTTGCTGACAAAAGCTGATATATTGTATTGAACCAGTTAAAAGCAATACCTGTTTCCTTGAAAATTTCTTCTTTCGGAACAAGTTTAAATGCCTCGTCATACATACCCTCTGTTCTTGTATCACGATAGTGGTAAGGATTGCCGATAAGCTTGTCATTTTCGTCAAGCAAACCATAGTCAACGCCCCATGTGTCGATACCGATACAGTCAATATCTCTGTCACCCGAATTTGCACACTTTAAGATACCTTGCTTGATTTCAAAGAATAATCTAAGCACGTCCCAATGCAAATCTCCGTTTATGTTAACAGGGTCGTTTGAAAAACGGTGTTTTTCTTCAAGAGTGATTTTTTCACCGTCAAATGTGGCAAGCATTGCACGTCCCGATGAAGCACCAAAGTCAAATGCTAAAAATTTATACTTTTTACCCATATTCTTTCCTCTTTTCTTAAAAATAAATTTTACTAAATATATTATACATTAAATAAAATACTATGTCAATATTACACATAGTGCATTTTTGATTTATAGGAATAAGTTTTTATTTTTACAATTTAAATAGTATGGTTCACCACCACTCCGTCACTATCGTGACACCTCTCTTCAAGGAGAGGCTTTTCGTCGTCCGCCATATTTCACAAGGCTCATCTTGAGGGGAGTCGGCGGCATAGCCGTCTGAGGGGTGGCTTTTGTGGGATGTCATGGTGCCGTCCACTACTCTCCGTTTTGGGCGACCAATGGTCGCCCCTACAATGTGTTTGGTTTTTTATTTAAAATTGGTTTTGTAAATAAATATTTGCTCGCCACCACTCCGTCACTATCGTGACACCTCTCCTCAAGGAGAGGCTTTTCAGGATAAGACAACTTTCGTAAGGCTCCACTTGAGGGGAGCTGGCGGCGTAGCCGTCTGAGGGGTGGCTCCCTATATCTTTCAACATCAAAAAACTCCGACCGAAGTCGGAGTTTTTAAACTAATTAATACCAAGTTTGTGAATCATACTTATCAAGTACGTTTCTGATATTAGCTATTCTTGTTTCTGTATCAATAAGACCGTTATCGTCATAAGCACTTGTTGCCTTCAGCATAGCATCTTCTGCCCAGTGACCGTCAATGTCTACGATTGAATACAATTCAGGAGTTACTGTTGTACCGTCTTGAGCTACAAGACCCATATCTGTACGTCCGATAACATTATTGAACATTTGACAGAATTCTGCTCTTGTCATAACTTTGTCAGGTTCAAATGTTGTATCACTTGTACCGTTCATATAACCGTAAGCAACTACTGTTTCGATGTATGACTTATACTGTGAATCAGCAATATCAGTAAATTCAGTTTCGCCTGTCTTTGTCAGTCCCAAACCGTATGCAAGAAGTTTTGCAACTTCGCCTCTTGTAACTGCACCGATTTCAACTGAATCAACACCTTCAAATGCACCCTTTTGAGCAAGATATGCAAGACCTCTTACATACCATGTACCCTCATGCTTTGCAATGTTATCTATTACAGGATAAACTGTATCTGTTGTACCGTACTTTTGGTCAACCATTCTTGTAATCATAGCTGCAACCTGTTCTCTTGTAACAGCATCGTCAGGAGCCATCTTAACTTCTGCAACCCATTTACCGCCGACTACGTTACCTTCTTCGTCAGTCACGTCTACTCTTTGAATAGCAGGTTCATAACCGAATATATACGCATAGCCAAGACCTTGAAGATCCACTTCTTCGCCAGGTGTAACAGTCGGGGCAGGTGTAGGTTCTTCAGTTGGTTCCGGTGTTGGTTCTTCTGACGGTACAGGTGTTACGTCAGGAGTTGTATTACCTGCATGACCCCAAATTACCGCACCATCACCGTAAATATCAAGTGAATTACAGATTAGTTGACCGCGGTTAATACCGTTACCTAATGTTGTACCAATCTTTACATCGGCTTTCGGAGCATATACTGTACCTTCAATATTAGCACCGCCGCCGTAAATGTTTAATGTTTCCGCACTTGTTACAGTGTTACCTACCATATGGCAAGATACTTCATATGAAGTTGCATTGATTGCGTTTACATTACCTGTAACTCTTTCATCAGCATACTGACCGCTGTTTGCAAATCTTACTGTTTCAGCCTTTGTTACAATGTCACCTGTAATCTTACCGTCAAAGTCAAACTTTGATGTTCCGTAAGAATAAATATCACCCTCAAGAGTAAATGTATTACCGAATGATACAGGTGCGCTGCCAAGAACTATATCACCCTTCGTCGGAGCATTGAATGATAGATTCTGCGGTTCACCGTCATAGTAAATATCCGCGCAAATCATAGAGTTTGCACTTGTACTGCCGATTGAAACCCAGCTGTCACCCCATTGACTCGGAACGATAATCCATTTCAAATCGCCTGTACCGAAATCAAATGTACCGTCACCTGTGTCAACTACGTTTACCATAGCCTCACCCGGAGCTTGTGAAATAAGATATGCAGGATTGTCGCCTACTACTTCAATATAACCTTTCTTATCGTTAGCAGTAGAGAATGATAATTGATTAACTTTTACATATACCGGACCGTTTGTTGTATCGATAACAACCTTACCGCCTTGAACGCTTAGTCCGTCAAATGATGTATTTTCTGAAATTGTGTAATATGGATAACCGTTTTCGTCGGTAGGAAGACTCGGATACGACCAGGCATTAACGCCTACCCAACCTTGTGCAGATGTGTATTCTACATCTTCATAAGCAGGTGTTTCGGGTTTTACAGAATCATCTGTAAGATAAGTATCGGGATAATATGCATCAAGATACTTTGACATATTTTCTTCAACCTTATCCACACCTTTTCTGTTTGTGTCTTTAAGGATTGCAGAATATTCGTCTTGATAGCTTACTTCTTGTGATGAAATTATATCACCGTCAAGATAGTTTTCACCAGCATTGTCAAACTTAACCTGTCCGCCTGCATACACGTCACCCTCAATATTCATTGATTGATGTGCGTTTACCCCGTCAAATGCTACAACAGCCGCATTGTTGATTGTAGAAACCTGTGTTTCCGGAATCTGAGCAAAAGCAGACACTGCCATTGTAAGCATTGATCCTGCAACCAAGCAGGAAACCATTTTTTTCATGTTCATAAACCTCTCCCTCTCTCCAGTTATTATACTATCAATATATAGTTATATTAATTGTATATACATATAATACCACTCAACATCTATATTTGTCAATATCTTCAGGAAAATTTTATAACATAAATTATCCTTATTTCACCCAGTCAGCCCATTCGTAGTCGTTGATTGAATCTTTGATGTAATCCTTAGTAAGTTCCAGTGCAACAATTACATTCAGACACCACTGTGAAGTAAAGTTTGTACTTATCCAGAACATTTCTTCGAGATTTTCATTATTAAAGTAATTCTTGTAAATTCCTATATCGAAATTATCTTTCTTGTCCTTGCCTGCCAAAGAATGAATAAGCACTTGCCATACTTGATATGCAAGCTCGGCATTATCCGTTTCTCTTGCCGCATATCCGCACAAAGCCGATGCCATATACGGATAAACAAATCCGTTGCCGGTCAAAAGACCGTTTGAAATTTTCTTTTTTTCCTCAACCGGTAAGAAGTAAAATTCGCCGTACTGAACAAGCATATCCTTAAATACTTCATCATCTAAAAGTTCATCAAGTTCAAACCAAGTTTCGGGACCGCCCATACAAACGGCAAGGTGTGCACCGCCTGCGGCACTTTCGCCGATATATCCCAAATGGCCCGTTTCGGGATCATATTCATAGTTTGAACCCGAAATCATACGCATAGGCGACTTTTTCAAATCATTGATACCCGTAACAATCTTATCTCTGTAATGATTATCGTTATCTCTCTCCCAAGCCGTATACCAGTTTGAGCAATATGTTGACCAGTCCGGACCGCTTCTTGCATGAGTAGGAAGTTTCATTTCTTCTTTCTTATAGAAATATCTAAGCGGATCCATATTAAGCGTTGCATAGTCTGCGTCCTTAACATCGTCCATTGCGTCACCTATTCTCGGATCACCGCCCATCAAATAATACAATGCTCTGTGATGTCCTGCCATAGCGATACGCGGTTCTTTACAGGAATCGCCCCAATGCACAACATTATGACGGCTGCCAAGACCTTTCAAATCACCGAAATGGTATATATCAACATCTGCACTGTGACGGCTCATTGCCTCTGCCATAGTGAAAATATCTTCTCTGCCCGAACGCATAAATGCAAGCCACAGCCACAATGTCGGTATAAGTTCGGTATTCTGCCAAGCGTAACCGCCCATATCATATCTCCAACAATGACGCTGTGCGTCATATGTGTGCATTATATCGCCGTAATCCCAAAGACCGTACCAATGTCTTTGTTCGACTTCGTTCTTATAAAATGCAAATGCTTTGTCAAGTTCTTCTTCAAGCCATTTTTTAAGCGGTGTATCCTTTGACGGCAAGCTCCATTCACCCATAGCCTTAACTTCGTGATAATATTCAGGAGTTGCAACAAGTACAGACGGTTTCTGTACAGTTTCGGCTTGTTTCATAAGTTCATCGTCCGACGGCACTGTGTCATATAAAAACAGTGACATTTCGTTTGTATTCGCAATTCCGTATGCCGATGAGCCTATTTCAGGAAATCCCTCATAATATGTTTGGTCATGTGCAACGGTGTCATAGTGACGCATATCCTGTGCTTCTGCGTCCGGCGGAACAATCCATGCGGTAAGGCTTGCGTTATCCGTACAAAGTCCGTCAGCATAAAGTGATGTAGGATACTTCTCCCAGAAGTTGTGTATACAAAATGCCGTACCTTTTGTTTCGTCCGCAATGTACATAAGACCTTTTGAGCGTTTGCCCCAAATTGCCTTTATAAATGTACATTCTTCGTGTCCTGTGCGTTTCTTTACTTCAAAGCTGTCTGCCGTAACCTGTTGCAAACGATAGCTGTCCCACTTTGTTACATTATCAATTTCCTCTTTTGTAACCGCATTACCGTTTCTTAAATCAACCATTTCGGAAAGGCTTACTTTTTCGCCCGCAAGCTGTTTTGAATAAATCGGCTGAATACCGATTGACGGTCCAAGACGCGGTCGCCACAAATTTAAAAGCTGCATTGTTTCGTGCATAACACCGCAGTCGCCTGTTATCTTTATACGTCTGTTATAAAGTTCACCTTCCATTTTTCTTGTAAGCTGAACGCCGACACCTTTTATAAAATCGGTCTTTTCATCGCCGTCATACAAGAATGTATGGATAATCTTGATTTCATTTTCATCATAGAATACAGAAAATCTGATTATGTAACGCAAAAATTCACTGCCGTCACTGTTTTTGTGTTCACCCGTAACTTTTACTGTTGTTTTCAAATCGCCGCAATCTTCAATTTCAACAGTATTGATTTCTCCGATATACGGTATGCTTTTTCTTATTTCAACGTCACCGTCTTTACTGCGAAGTTCTTTTACGGCTTTTAATGTTACATCACCGTAAGGAGTTTTCATCAAGACCGAACCTTGTTTTGGGAATACCGCTTTAAATTTGCCGTTATCGACAGTTATCTCGTTTTCTGTTTCATTTGTCTTTATTCCGTCAAAACCGTCATATTTATCCGCTTTGTTTATTTCAACAGTTTCACTGTCTGTTTTGATTGTGTACGAACTCCATTTTGTTGAACCGTCGGGATAATATGCAATCGGCTTTTCCTGATATGCGATACCGTTTCCGTTTTCGTCATTTACTGAAAATACTGTTTCTTTTGTAACTTCGCCTTTGTTCCAAGGCACACCGAATGTAACATATCCGCCTTTTGAACGGTTTTCAAGCCAATGTAATTTTACGCTACTCATTTTCACATCTCCTTATATTCTTGCAACGCCCGATTCTCTTGCCGCTTTTGCAACGGCTTTTGCAACGTTTTCCGCTACACGCTTATCGAAAGCGTCAGGAATAATATATTCATCATTAAGTTCATCGTCTTTGATAATATCGGCAATCGCCTGTGCGGCTGCCATTTTCATTTCATCATTAATATCGCTTGCTCTTACGTCAAGTGCACCTCTGAATATACCAGGGAATGCAAGCACATTGTTGATTTGATTAGGAAAATCACTTCTTCCCGTACCTATAACTCTTACGCCTGCCTTCTTTGCAACATCAGGCATAATTTCCGGAACAGGATTTGCCATAGCAAACACGATTGGATCTTTAGCCATTTTTGCAACCATTTCTTCCGTAAGAATACCCGGTGCGGAAACACCTATAAATAAATCTGCGTCTACGATTGCCTCATCAAGCTTTACGTCAAGATTGTCCGGATTTGTAAGTTCGGCAAGCTTTGCCTGTTCACTGTTCATTTCAGGGTTTCCTCTGTAAAGTGAGCCGTACTTGTCACACATAATTACATTCTTCAAACCTCTTGAAACAAGCAATCTTGTTATCGCCATACCTGCCGAGCCCGCACCGTTTACAACGGCTTTAATTTCCGTAATATCCTTGCCGACTACCTTTAGAGCGTTAAGCACCGACGCAAGTACGACAACGGCTGTACCGTGTTGGTCATCGTGGAATACAGGAATATCACATTCTTCTCTCAATCTTCTTTCAATCTCAATACATCTCGGAGCGGATATATCCTCAAGATTAACACCGCCGAATGAACCGGCAATCATTTTAACCGTATTTACAATTTCGTCAACGTCCTTTGAACGAACGCAAAGCGGAAATGCGTCAACATCCGCAAACACCTTGAATAATGCGCATTTACCCTCCATTACAGGCATACCTGCCTCCGGACCTATATCGCCAAGTCCGAGTACAGCTGTACCGTCCGTTATAACGGCAACAAGGTTTGAACGTCTTGTGTATTTATATGACAAATCCACGTCCTTTGAAATTTCAAGACAAGGCTCTGCAACACCCGGTGTGTATGCAACAGAAAGTTCTTCTCTGTTTGTAACCTTTGCTCTTGACACAACTTCAATTTTACCGTGCCAGTCCTCGTGTTGTTTTAGTGCAAATTCTTTCTTATCCATTAGTTTCTCTCCTATTCTATCACTGTGTACAATTACTTTCATTTTATCACAACTCATTCGTACATTCAATACATTTGCATTACTTAATTCATTTATTTTCTTATTTATACAATCTCACCAAACAAACCTTACTGTTTTTAGCAAAAATATGCACAACAATTAACAAAATAGTTCTTTTCTTTTTGTAAAAAATATTGTATAATATATATGACATAGTATGAGAATATTATATTTATATATATAAATTCCCAAATTTCAAAGGAGAAGATTATTATGATTACTATTACCGGAAAACCAGTATGCAGCGGTGTTGCATTTGGACCTGTGTTTGTTTTCAGCCGTGAGGAAAGCACAATTAAAAGACATCATATCGAAAGCAGTGATGATGAAATCGCTCGTTTTGAATCAGCACGTCAGCAGACAATCAGTGAACTTGGTATGCTTTATGATAAGGCTCTTGCCGAAGTCGGCGAGGCTAACGCAATGATTTTTCAAATTCATCAGATGATGCTTGACGACCTTGATTATATCGAATCAATCAAAAATATAATTACCGACCAGCTTATAAATGCCGAAACCGCTGTTGCACAAACTTGCGACAATTTTGTGCAAATGTTCCGTGCAATGGACGATCCGTATATGCGTGAAAGAAGTGCGGATGTCAAAGACGTTTCGGAAAGACTAATAAAAATTCTTTCAGGTAAGGACAAGGACGGTCTTGTTACGGACGAACCTGTTATAATCATTTCCGATGACCTTGCACCGAGCGAAACGGTTCAGTTCGACAAGAGCAAAATTCTCGCTTTTGTAACAGAGGGCGGCTCTACAAATTCTCATACATCAATTCTTGCAAGAATGATGAATATTCCCGCAATGATTGGTGCAAAGGGCGTTTTATCTGCCGATGCAAACGGCAAAAATGCCATTGTTGACGGTTTTACGGGCACGATTTATATTGATCCCGACGAAGCTACAATCAACGAAATGACTAAGAAAAAAGAAGAAATTGATAAGCAAAACAAACTTCTTCAACAATTAAAAGGTCGTGAAAGCGTAACAAAAGACGGTCAAAAGATTGAACTTTGTGCAAATATCGGAAGTGTTCTTGATGTCGGCAATGTTTTGAAAAACGATGCCGAGGGTATCGGACTTTTCAGAAGTGAATTTTTATATCTTGAAAGCAACGATTATCCTTCTGAAGATGTTCAGTTTGCCGCATATAAAGATGTGCTTTCAAAAATGGTTAATAAACGTGTAATCGTTCGTACACTTGACATCGGCGCAGACAAGCAGGTTGATTACTTTAATATGCCGAAAGAAGAAAATCCGGCTATGGGTATTCGTGCAATAAGAATTTGCCTTCAAAGACCGGATATATTCAAAACTCAGCTTCGTGCTCTATATCGTGCATCGGTATTCGGTAAACTTGCTATTATGTTTCCTATGATTGCTTCGGAATGGGAAATCGTAAAAATACTCGAAATAATTGATGAAGTTAAAGCAGAACTTGACAGTGAGGGCATTGCTTATTCAAAGAATGTCGAACTTGGTTGTATGATTGAAACACCTGCCGCAGCGGTAATCAGCGATATTCTTTCAAAGCACCTGGACTTCTTCTCAATCGGTACAAATGACCTTACTCAATATACTCTTGCCGCTGACAGACAAAATCCCGACATAGGCAAATTCTGTGACACACATCATGTTGCAATTTTAAGACTTATTAATATGATAGTGCAAAACGCTCATAAAAACGGTACATGGGTTGGAATTTGCGGCGAACTCGGTGCAGACCTTGAACTTACCGAAGCATTTCTTGCTATCGGCGTTGACGAACTTTCCGTCACCCCAAGTGCTATTTTACCGATACGTAAAAAGGTTATTGAAACCAATGTTTCTGAAATTAAAGAAAGTATTTTAGACAAATATTTGAACTAATTTAAAAGCAGACAAAGAAAAAATTCTTTGTCTGCTTTTTTATGTGCTATTTACATTTATATGTCTTTTTATATACTTTGTTGAATTTTGTAATTTGTTGATATATAATACTTTTGTCGGATTAATCCGATATTAAAGGCAAACTTCATTAACGGTTTTTAACCGGCGGTTATGCCCACTTTTATATTCACAGGCTTTATGCCGAGTTTATGAAAGGGGGTATGCTTATGAAAAGTAAGCATATTGTTACATATGGCAAAGAAATTGCTTTTTGCAGTTTTGATAATTATCGCTATATTGATAATTTTCACCATAAAAGTACAATAACCGCCTCTGGCAAGACGGTTATTGTATAAAATAATCACATTGTTGGCATAACCACTTGAGGTTTGCCTTTTTTCTATTTTTATTATATAACTATAAATTAATTTTGTCAACACATAATGCAAAACACAGACTGCATTTTGCAATCTGTGTTTAATATTATTCAAATTAATACATTCCCATACCGGGATCCATCGGAGCGGCAGGAGCTGCCGGTTCAGGAAGGTCTGTTACAAGACTTTCTGTTGTAAGTACCATAGACGCAACAGATGCTGCATTTTGAAGTGCACTTCTTGTAACCTTAACCGGGTCAACGATACCTGCCGAAATCATATCAACATATTCTTCAACAAGTGCATTAAATCCCTTACCTGTTTCACAAGCCTTAACCTTATCAACGATTACACTACCTTCAAGACCTGCATTCTTTGCAATTTGCCAAGCCGGTTCTTCAAGTGCTTTAAGTACGATTTGAACACCTGTCTTTTCATCGCCCTCTGTTGTTTCAAGTAGAGCCGCAACTGTCGGAATAACATCAATATAGCTTGTTCCGCCGCCTGCAACGATACCTTCTTCAACAGCCGCTTTAGTAGCTGCAAGAGCGTCTTCAATTCTAAGTTTCATTTCTTTCATTTCTGTTTCTGTTGCCGCACCGACTTTAATTACAGCAACACCACCTGCAAGTTTAGCAAGTCTTTCTTGTAGCTTTTCCTTATCAAATTCAGATGTTGATGACTCAAGTTCACGTCTGATTTGTGCAACTCTGTCTGCGATTGCATTCTTATCGCCTGCACCGTCAACAATAATTGTAAGTTCCTTTTGAATCTTAACTTGCTTTGCTGTACCAAGTTGTGAAATTTGTGTATCCTTTAAATCAAAACCAAGTTCTTCACTGATTACCTGACCGCCTGTCAAGATTGCAATATCTTGCAACATTTCCTTACGTCTGTCACCAAAGCCGGGAGCTTTTACAGGTACGCATACGAATGTACCGCGGAGTTTATTAACGATAAGTGTTGAAAGAGCCTCACCCTCAACATCTTCAGCGATAATAACCATCTTTCTGCCTGCTTGCATAACTTGTTCAAGAAGCGGTAAAATTTCTTGAATATTTGAAATCTTCTTATCTGTAATAAGAATGTATGGGTCGTCAAGAACAGCCTCCATTTTTTCTGTATCAGTTACCATATAAGGTGTGATATAACCTCTGTCGAATTGCATACCTTCAACAATTTCAGAATATGTTTCGGCAGTCTTTGATTCTTCAACTGTGATAACGCCGTCTGCTGTTACCTTTTCCATTGCCTCTGCAATTAGCTGACCGATTTCTTCATTAGCAGCTGAAACCGACGCAACTCTTGCAATATCTTCCTTACCCTGAACTTTCTTTGCTGTAGAAAGCAACTTTTCAACTGCCGCGTCAACAGCCTTTTGGATACCCTTTCTTACGATCATAGGGTTAGCGCCTGCCGCAACATTCTTTAGTCCTTCACGAACAAGTGCCTGTGCAAGAAGTGTAGCTGTTGTTGTACCGTCACCGGCAACGTCATTTGTCTTTGTTGCAACTTCTTTTACAAGCTGAGCACCCATATTTTCAAACGGATCTTCAAGTTCGATTTCCTTTGCGATTGTAACACCGTCATTTGTGATTAGCGGTGCACCGAATTTCTTATCAAGAACAACATTTCTGCCCTTTGGGCCAAGTGTGATTTTAACTGTATTTGCAAGTTGGTTGATACCGCTTTCAAGAGCGTGTCTTGCGTCCTGTCCGTATTTAATTTGTTTAGCCATAATAATAACCTCCTAATATATTAGTCTACTATTGCAAGTATATCGCTTTGACGAAGAATTGTATATTCCTCACCGTCAACCTTGACTTCTGTACCTGCATATTTTGAAGTAAGTACCTTATCACCAACGGAAACTTCCATTTTAACTTCCTTTCCGTCTACAACACCGCCGGGACCTACTGCAACGATTTCAGCCACCTGTGGCTTTTCCTGTGCCTTTGAAGTAAGGATAATTCCGCTCTTTGTCGTTTCCTCTGCTTCAAGCATTTTTATAACAACTCTGTCTGCCAATGGTTTGATGTTCATTATATATTACCTCCTAAAATTTTAATCAAGTTCATTGTTAGCACTCACACTTCTTGAGTGCTAACAATGCTATTATGTTCTTTTTTGCTCTATTTAGCAAAGTCCGTTTTTTTAATATATTACTATATTTACTCTCATTTTCTTTATTTTTCTTTTTGTTACGCTCAATATCTCCCTTTTGGTGTTTTAACAAATTGTTCATAAACTTAATACTACTTTAACTTACGAAGTTTTCAAACATCTGTTGTGCCTCGTCAAGATTATCAAATTCAACACCTTTTTTGAGTTCATCAATATCCTCGCTCGGAAATACATTTTCGCTTATTTCTTCACTCAAAATTGCCGTTTTATTATCCCCTACACATTTATTAATTTGAAGTAAACCGTTCTCAACCTTAACTTCATATACTGTAGTTTTCACATCATTTGCATTCACCTCTTCAACCGCCGCAACTGTAGGCATAGGAGTCGGCACACTGTCGGACACACCTATTCTGCCGATAGCGTATCCGCCTCCGAAAAACAACGCTACAAGTAATACATATGACGAAACAATAAGTGTATTCTTTAAAATTTTCATAATTTATTCCTCATTTCTTTTAATATTTTTTCTTAAATTATTCCCTTTTGTCCCATTTTTATACTTTGCATAAGACTTTGAAAAATAAATGTTGCAAATTTATGCAATTTAGGATATAATTAAAGTATGCAATTATCTTTAAAGAAAGATTGAGGCTTTTAACAGCCCCGAAATCAAAGTAGACATACTCTCACATTTTGTCTACAATCTTAATAAAAAAGATAGGAGAAAATATTATGGCTGATAATAACAGAAGAAACAGACCAAGCTCCGGATATGGCTCAAATGATAATTTCAACTGGGAAGAGTATGATATGAAAACTTCGTCAGCTTCAGGCGCTCCGCGACGTCGCAGACAAGCGGCATCCACAAAGCCTACAAGATCACCGCAGGCAAGTTCTTCATCATACAGAGAAGTACCGTCAAGGCGCCGAACTCAAACAACTTCCCGCAGTAAGAAAAAGCAAAAAAAGCAGCTTACTCCGAAACAGATTCAATTCAGGAAACGCTTACGGCTTACATTCTTTGTTGCGATTTTTGTGGTAGTTGTAATTGTATCCGGTATGGGCATAGGAATGTATGCCGCAGTATCACGTGAAATTAAAGATATGAATATTCAAACTCTTGCTTTGAATTATTCTTCATTTATATATTACGAAGATGCCGCCGGCAATCCGCAGGAACTTGAACAAATACAATCCGATTTTAACCGTATATGGGTAGATTCGTCGCAAATACCTCAAGTTATGAAAGACGCTATCGTTTCAATCGAGGATGAACGTTTCTACAAGCACCACGGTGTTGATATAAAACGTACACTCGGTGCAACGGGTAAATGGGTGCTTTCAAAAGTCGGTATCGGCTCGTCAAACTATGGCGGTAGTACGATTACTCAACAGGTTATAAAAAATATAACCAATGAAAAAGAAAATACACCTTCGCGTAAGGTCAAAGAAATGATGCGTGCGGTTGCACTTGAAAAACAGCTTACAAAAGACGAAATACTTACAATGTATCTGAATATCGTATATTTCGCTAACAACTGTAACGGTGTTGAGGCTGCCGCAAACACTTACTTTAACAAAGATGCAAGCGACCTTACCCTTGCCGAGGCGGCGTCAATCGCAGGTATAACACAGTTCCCGTCAGAATACGACCCGTTTGTACATCCGGATAAGAATATCGAAAAACGTAATCTTGTACTCGGCAAAATGCGTGAACTCGGTTATATCACAGACGCTGAATATGCAGAGGCATCAGGCAGTGACCTTGTTGTAAGCAACGCTTACAGACAAAATCAAGGACGTATTACTTCATACTTTGTTGACCAAGTTGTAAATGACGTTATCGCCGACCTTATGGCTCAAAAAGGTTACTCGGAAGATTTCGCAACCCAACAGGTATACAACGGCGGTTTGAAAATTTATTCAACAATGGATCCCGACATTCAAAATATAATGGAAGGCATATTTACCAATACGTCTAACTTCCCTTATACAGGTAAGGGTGCTCAATCGGCAATGATTATAATTGACCCTTACACAGGTAAAATTCGCGGTCTTATAGGCGGTCTTGGCGAAAAAACTGATATTCGCGGTTGGAACAGAGCCACTCAATCAAAACGTCAACCGGGTTCATCAATCAAACCGCTTTCGGTTTACGCACCGGCGGTTGATATGGGTAAAATCACAGAAGTCGACACCGTAACAGACGAAGAAATAACAATCGGCAACGACAAGTGGAAACCAAAGAACTCATACAACGACTTCTTAGGCGATATGACAATTAAAGAGGCGGTTGCACGTTCGGCAAACATTCCTGCCGTAAAGGTATTGGATATGGTCAACCTTACAAACTCATTCAACTACCTACAAAACAAATTCCATATCACAACACTTGAAGAAAAAGATAAAAACTACAGTTCTCTTGCACTCGGCGGTCTTACACAAGGTGTAACCGTTGAAGAAATGGCGGGAGCATATTGTACATTCGTAAACAGCGGTAAATATATTAAGCCGTACACTTACACAAGAGTACTTGATTCAACAGGTCAGGTTATTCTTGAAAACACATCAAACACAAGTCAGGCTATCAGTCCTGCGGCAGCATACATTACAGCTGATTTACTTTCGGGCGTTGTAAACAGCAGTGTCGGTACAGGTAAAGGTGCAAAGCTTGACTGCGGTATTTCAACATACGGTAAAACAGGTACAACAGACGATGACTGCGATAAGTGGTTTGTTGGTTTCACACCGTATTATGTAGGCGCTTGTTGGTACGGTTTCGATACTCCTGCATCAATTTCAGCGGCAGGTGTTTCGGGCAATCCGACAGTTACCGCATGGAATCTTGTAATGGAAAAAATTCACGAATCGCTTAACCCTAAAGAAATCACAAAACCAAGTAATGTTGTTGAGGCACAGGTATGCGAATACTCCGGTATGCTTGCAACTGACACCTGCCCTACCACAACCGCTTACTTCGTTGAAGGAACACAGCCAAAGGCATATTGTGACGCATCACACGCAAGCAGACGTAATAAACCAACGCAAACACCTCTATCAACGGTTGCACCGGTTAATACTCCAAGCGTTATGCCTACAGTAAATCCTGCGACTTCGGAAACGCACGAAAATCAAAACGGCAATAATTCAAATACATCTTCAGGTATAAATTCGGGTTCTTCGTCAAGTACTAACAGCGGTTCTTCGTCAAGTACAAATTCGGGTACTAACAGTGGTTCTTATGATACAAATTCGGGCAGCAGTTCTTCGTCAAATTCGGGCGGAACTGATTACGAACAAGGCAATACAGGCTCATCCGAAAGTGAAAATACAGCAGGCGGAGCAGAAGAAGATACTTCATCGGAAGAATAAGACAGCAAAAATGAGGCTTTTTCAAAGCCTCATTTTTTGTTACTGATTCAGATTTTATAAAAAGATATACCCCTACACAATGAAAAAAGGTTATCGGCTAAAATGCCGATAACCTTTTTATATGTAGCCGTCTATGCTACATAACACGTTATTTTTCTATCCATATTAAAACCTCCCATATTTCGATAATTAAGAGGTTTTTAAAATCCGCCGAGTCCGAAACTTATTGACAATGCATTATTAACACTTGCCATAAGTCCGTCATCTATACGGCCTATTTTCTCTCGTAATCTTCTTTTATCAATCGTCCTGATTTGCTCAAGCAATATCACAGAATCCTTATTAAGTCCGTAATCCTTTGCAGCAAGTTCGATATGCGTAGGCATTTTCGCCTTATTAATTTGGCTTGTTATAGCCGCCGCAATCACCGTAGGACTGTATTTATTACCTATGTCGTTCTGTATAACAAGTACAGGTCTTATACCGCCTTGCTCACTTCCGACAACCGGGCTTAAATCGGCGTAATAAATATCTCCTCTTTTCACAATCAATTTACTCACACTCCGTCAGTTTTTCCTCACACAGCGAAAGACTTTCGTTATCCGCCTCCAAACACATTTGTGCCAGTTCAAGATTTATATCCGCCATTTCCTTATAACCTTTTTCAAGTTCGGCTACAAGTTTATTTTTATCGGATTTTTTGATTTGTGACAAAGCAATCAGGCCCCCTTTTTCAGTTTTCAAGATAACCGTTTATCAACTACATAAGGTAGTTTAATACCTTCACCGCCTTTCCGTCTTTTGTATAAATTCTCGGGATACGCTTACCTATTACGCATGACACCTCGTAGTTTATTGTTTCAAGCCACTCGGCTAAATCGTCAACGGTTACTCCTTCACGTCCGAATATGATTACTTCATCGCCTTTATCAATATTATGGACATTTGTAACATCAATCATACATTGGTCCATACAAATTCTTCCGATGATAGGAACTTTTACACCGTCAACAATCATCTTACCATGCTTTGCAAGCTTTCTTAAATATCCGTCAGCATAACCGATAGGTACTGTTGCAATTTTGGTTTTCTTATCGGTTATGTACTCTTTTCCATAGCTTACCCCTCTGCCCGGTTCAACTTCTTTTATATGTGTTATTGTTGATTTTAGCGTCATTGCGGGAATTAGGTCAAGTCTTGACTTATCCACTTCGTCAGACGGATACATTCCGTACAAAATAACACCCGGACGCACCATATCAAGGTGCATTTCAGGGTACATCATTATTCCGGCACTGTTGCAAATATGCTTAATCGGAATATTAAGTCCTTTTTCTTCAAGTCTGTTGCAAACATCCATAAAACGTCCGTATTGCAAAAGTGTATACGATTTATCGTACTCGTCAGATGTTGCAAAATGTGAGAATATACCTTCGATTTCAATATAAGGCAGTTTTGATATTTTTATAATTTCGTCTACAATTTCTTCATTGTTTTCTCCGGCAAGAAAACCTATACGGCTCATTCCTGTATCAATTTTGATATGAATTTTCGTAACCTTTTCTTTTCTTTCAGCCTCATAAGAAAGTGCTTTTGCAAATTCATATGTGAAAACACTCGGTGTTATATCAAAATTGATTAAATCTTCAACAGCTTCTTCACCGCTTGCACCAAGTATCAAAATCGGCACGGTTACGCCACGGCTTCTAAGCTGTTTACCCTCCTGCAAAACTGCTACGGCAAGACGGTCTGCGCCGTTTTCAAGGAGCGTTTTTGCAACCTCCAAAAATCCGTGACCGTATGCATCGGCTTTTACTACCGCCATTATTTTTGCGTTCGGATTTGTTATCTTTCTTATTTCCTTTATGTTATGAGCTATTGCGTCAAGGTCAACCTCTGCCCAAGTTCTTTTATCCATTGTTATACTACTCCCTTTCCGAAAGAAAATCATCCACATTGCTGCGAGAGATTTAATTCAGTTCTTCTTAATTATAGCATATAGCCATTTAATTTTCTACTTGTAATATTTGTCTTAAAGCACACGGAATACACTCCATAACTTTAGATGCGGTTACGGACTCGATTCCATACTTGTCTTTGGCAATATCACCCGCCAAACCGTGTATGTACACCGCCATAGCTGACGCAACGGTTTCGTTTATACCTCTTGATACAAGTGACGCAACCGTTCCGGCAAGCACATCACCGCTGCCGCCTGTTGCAAGACCTGAATTGCCTGTAATATTAATATATTGTTCTCCGTCCTGACCTGTTACAATCGTATGATGTCCTTTTAAAATCAAAGTGACTCCGTTTTCCTCCGCAAACTCCTTTGCGGTAACAAGTCTGTTATCCTCAATATATTCCCTCTCAAGTCCCGTTAAACGTGACATTTCAACCGTATGCGGTGTAAATATCACAGGGCAAGTACAACTGCTTAAAGCCTTCATATTTTCCGCTACGGCATTTATTCCGTCTGCGTCGATTATAACAGGAACTTTTGAATATTCAAGCACACTTTCAACAACTTCCGAAACTTCGTCACATCTTCCCAATCCCGGGCCTATAAGCACCGTATCAGCCTTATCGACTCGTTTTAAAATTTCATCAATCGCACCGGCAGAAATACGTCCGTTTCTGTCGCTTAACGGCACTGTCATAACTTCTGTCGTTTTTGCCTCCATGGCATCGTTAAGACTGCTCGGTACTGCAAGCGTAACAAGTCCGCTACCTGTTGTAACTGCGGTTTGTGACGACAAATATGCCGCTCCTGTCATTCCGACCGAACCCGCTATAACAAGTACCTTACCGTAATCGCCTTTCTGCGAATTGTTTTCACGTTTAGGGAAATTTGAACGCACAAATTTATCGTCAATTACGTTAATCTTCAAATTCTGTCCGTCAATTATATAGTCCGGAATTGAAATATTCTTAACCTCTACCTTCCCCACATAATCAGCCGCAGGAAACATAAGCATACCGACTTTGTAAGCCGCAAAAGTCACTGTTTTGTCAGCCTTTATACATACTCCGCAAATTTCGCCGCTGTCGGAATTAATTCCGCTCGGAACGTCAACCGCCATTATATACTTTGCGTTATCGTTAATTTCACTTATAACGTCATAACTTATTCCGCGTACCGTTCCGCTTATGCCTGTTCCGAAAATTGCGTCAACAATTATGTCATACGAACGCACGATATATTTCAAATCCTCTATATCGGAAATGACATCAATGTTGATATTCATTCTCTTGATTATATCAAAATTAATTTTTGCGTCGCCTTTAAATTCATTTCCGCATACCAAATAAACCGCCACATCAACGCCCATATTGTACAGATGTCTTGCGATTGCAAAACCGTCACCGCCATTATTGCCTTTCCCGCAAAATACCGCGACTGATTTCTCCGAAAGGTTTGCAAAGTCGTTTTTTAGTTCTTCCACACAAGCCATAGCGGCATTTTCCATAAGCACAATACTCGGTATTCCGCCGATTTCGCTTGCCGCCTTGTCCACACCTCTCATTTCAGAGGCAAAACACGCTTTCATATTTTAGTCCTCCATTACAAATACATTTCTCGGATTAAATCTCTTGATTGACTCAATCATCTTTGATGTAGGCTGGAACAATACTCTGTAATTTTCACTGTCTTGGCTGTAATCAACAAAGTAAACATTACCTCTCGACTTATCGCCCGTAACGTCAAAAGTTTTGCTTACTGTTACGTTTTTATAATCGTGATTATGCTCGTTATCATTGATATTCGCACAAATATTTATTTCTTTAAAGTCAAAACTTGCAATTCTTTTTCTTGCTTTCTTTGACATAATCTTATCAATATCAATTTCGCTGTTTGTAAGTATATATTCGTACTCAATATTTTGCATACTCATAAGCAAATACGCACCGTACCACGCAAATGCTATAAGCACAAGTCCGATACTAAATGAAAACGAACCGAATTGAGTGCCGGAAAGTGCAGTAGCGGTTGCAAAAATAAGTAATAGCAAAGCCACCGATACAATAATCGCCGCAAAAATTATAACTGCGATAATCGCCTTTTGTCCGCCTGTCTTTTTCTTCTTTAGTATGTATTCCAAATATATATCATTCATCATAGCAATCTGTTACCTTTCTTATATTTAATTCATTTTCTTCAACTTATCATACAGATTTTTCAATGCACGTCCGCGATGGCTGATTGAATTTTTTTCTTCATCACTGCTTTCGGCAAACGTTTTACCGAGTTCGTCAGACAAAAATATCGGATCATATCCAAATCCGTTTTCACCCTTAGGCTCTTTTGTTATCGTGCCTTTTACTTCACCCTCAGCGGTTATTTCCGTACCGTCAGTCATTATAAACGCTACCGACGTCACAAACTTTGCTCTGCGGTTTTCATTGTCGCCGAGTTCCGTTAAAAGTTTGTTAATTCTGTCCTCATCCGTTGCATTGTCACCGGCATATCTTGCACTTCTGACACCCGGTGCACCGCCGAGTGCCTCAACGCATATGCCCGAATCGTCCGCAAGGATAGGATAATCGCAAACCATAGCAACCGCTCTTGCCTTAATAATTGCGTTTTTTACAAACGTGTCGCCTGTTTCTTCCACATCAACATCAATTCCAAGCTCTTGTTGTGATACGATTTCAATGTCAAGCGGTGCAAGAATTTCTTGCATTTCTCTTATTTTTCCTTTGTTTTTTGTTGCAGCTATTACCTTCATAAGACTGCCTCCGTAATTTAATTATTTCTCTAAATATTTTACTACATATAGCGTTTTTTTTCAAGGTCTAAATAGAAAATTACACAATTTGAGTACAAAAAATGCACTCCGTAAAGAGTGCATTTTTTCAAATTTTAGCCAAAACCGTTATGGTTTTGGCTACTTTATTCTTGGGAGTATGAGGTGCTAACCTCATTGAAAATCATTTCTGACGACCTGTGCGACAGAAATGGCTTAAAATCTAAAGTTTCGACTTTGGAGGAACTT